>ERZ761609.156-NODE-156-length-93788-cov-21.672613_pt1 | contig 93788 bp, 94 predicted proteins | sample MGYA00511163_ERZ761609 | MGnify/ENA primary metagenome ERZ761609 (study PRJEB28899, sample SAMN02445070) | bioreactor sludge metagenome | biome: EBPR sludge | place: Australia: Brisbane, Thorneside Wastewater Treatment Plant | collected 2011-12-16 ...
ACCGTATCCACCATGTGTTCCAACACCTTTGGACCCGCCAGCATGCCATCTTTGGTAATGTGACCGACCAGAAATACAGGAGTATTAGTTTCTTTGGCAAATTTCATCAGCTCGGCTGTACACTGCCTTACCTGTCCGATGCTTCCCGCAGCAGAGTCGAGCATTTGTGTGTGTAGTGTTTGAATGGAATCGATGATGACGAGCTGAGGTTGCAAGGATTCTATGGCTGTGAAAATATTTTTGGTACTGGTTTCTGTGAGAGTAAAGAAATTAGTGGCTTTGGTTTCATCAGGAGAAAGCCGTTCGGCCCTCATTTTTATTTGTTGTTCACTTTCTTCACCCGACACATATAGCACTTTATGACTTCGCAACGCCAATCCGATTTGAAGCATCAGAGTAGATTTTCCAATTCCGGGCTCGCCCCCTATCAAAATCAGTGAGCCGGGGATAATGCCACCACCCAACACGCGATTCAATTCGTTATCCGGAGTGAGTATGCGAAAGCCCGAGGTGGGTTCAATTTCCTGTAAGGTTTTTGGTTTGGCTTGTCTGCCTTTAGAAGAATCCTGACGCCATTCTGCTTTGTTCTTGCCCTGCTTCTCCACTATCTCTTCTGAGAAGGTGTTCCATTCATTACAGGATGGACACCTACCTACCCACTTGGCAGACTCGTGGCCGCAATTTTGGCAGAAGAAGACAGTTTTTGATTTAGACACTACTTGAAAGGAGAGTTTTCTTCCCTGGCCATGGAGTTGTAAACAAAACGATCCAATAAGCCAGGAACCCATTTGTTAAGAAACACAGTAAGCTTTCCCTGGCCTGTTAGTATGAGCGTTTTTTTGCGCTTTACAGTAGCATTATAAATATGCATGGCACATTCTTCTGAGGTCATCATCTTTCCTTCTTCTCTGGGGGAGTCACCTTGTGCTGATCCATCTTTGAGGAGGGAACGTTTCCTAATATTAGAGGCAGTAAATCCCGGACAGGCAATAAGTACATGCACTCCCGTTTTGATAAGTTCGGTGCGCAACGCCTCCAGAAATCCATTAAGAGCAAACTTTGAAGAACTATAACCTGTGCGGCCAGGCAATCCTCGGTATCCAGCGATAGAAGAAATCCCAACAATGGTTCCTTTACTTTTGATAAGATGAGGAAGACAACTATGTGTTGCGTAAACGGCTCCAAAAAAATTGATGTCCATTATTTTTCTTATTACCTCAAGATCCATATCCTGAAAGAGTGCGCGCATAGATATACCCGCATTGTTAATAAGCACATCTATTTTTCCAAACTTACTGATAGCAAGGTCGACCATTCTATCATTATCGGCCCTAAGGCTTACATCTCCCTGACAACCAACTATATCAATACCTTTATTGCTTAGCTCCGCAACAGCGGCTTCCAGCTCTTCTTTCACTCTGCCCGTGATTAATACCCGAGAACCCTTTAGGCCAAAATGGGAGGCCAGGGCTTTGCCTATTCCTGATGAACCTCCAGTGATAATAATAACCTTATCCTTCATGTAAACATTGGCTAGGTCTTTTAAACCTTTTGTTAATGTTAACCGTTCCCGAAATATACTGCAATAGTGACGAAATTTTTTAGAAAGTGCTTTTTGTAACCAACTTAGAAGAAGAAATATTTAATTGTCGTTACTTGCTTAACTTGCAGCACGCAAAAATTGAGTAAATGTTTTTCCTGCGAATCTTATCCAGGTTACCTTTTTCAGTCCTCTACCTGTTTTCAGACTTTTTATTCTTTGTGTCTTATAGGTTAATCAAGTATAGAAGAAAGGTAGTATTGAAGAACCTAAAAGCCTCCTTCCCGGAAAGTGATGACGCCACAATTAAGACCTATGAAAAGGAATTTTATAGAAATCTATGTGATTACTCGGTTGAAACACTAAAGCTGCTTACTATTTCAAAATGGGACCTGGAGAAAAGAATGATCTATGTCAATCCAGAGATAATAATACCCTACAAGGATAAAAAACAATCGGTCATCTATGTCACCTCACATCAATTCAATTGGGAGTGGCTTGTGGCGGCAGGCAGTATATATTTACCCATACCAGTGGACTTTGTATATCAGCCCCCCAGCAGTAGATTTTTCGACCAGCTTTCGCTGCGGCTTCGTACCAGGTTTGGCGGGCATCCTATTAAACGTGCGGATGTGGCAAGAGAAATAATAAGAAGAAAAGATATAGTACGAGGGATTGCTATTGTGGCGGATCAGTTTCCAGGACATGACAATGACAAAAGATATTGGACCACATTCTTGAATCAGGATACAGCCTTTTTTCAGGGGGTCAATCAAATGTCATACATGACACAATATCCCGTGTTCTTTGCAAAGATGAATCACCCCAGGCGAGGTTATTATGAAGTGGAGTTGGTAAAAATAGCAGAGCCCCCATATGAGAAGGGCAATTTTGATATGATTGAGAATTATATCAAAGCCACCGAAGAGGTGATTAAGAAAAATCCTGCAGGGTGGCTTTGGTCCCACAACAGGTGGAAGAAAAAGAGAACGGATTCATATTCCTGATCAGTTCATTAACATCTCTATATCCTCTCGGGTGAGCGTTTTGATTACACTCTCTTCTGTTGTAATTAGATTTTCGGATAACTTAAGTTTGTTTTTTTGCAGCGTAAGAATTTTTTCTTCAACAGAATTGCGCGTAATAAACTTATAGGTAAAGACCTTTTTCTTTTGGCCAATCCGATGTGCTCTATCTACAGCTTGCGCTTCAACAGCAGGATTCCACCAGGGATCAAGGATAAACACATAGTCGGCCTCTGTAAGATTAAGGCCAAGCCCACCTGCTTTAATGGAGATCAAAAAGACTTTTACCTTTTTGTCTTTGTTAAACAGAGCCACTTGCTCTTTCCTGTCGGTACTGGAGCCATCCATGTAGGCAAAAGGAACCTTGGTTGCCTTCAGGTGTTGTTTTATAATTTGAAGGTGTTTAACAAACTGACTGAAGATTAATAATTTATGTCCTTCAGAGATAGCACTCTCAATCATGTGCGATACATCGTTTAGTTTTCCGGAATCACCCGTGTAGTTGGGGTCGATCATTTTTGGATGATTGGAAAGCTGTCGCAACTTAGTTAGGCCTTCTAATAGTGTGAATCGCGAGTTATTAATTCCCTCTTTTTCAATGAGGTCTAATATTTTATGACGATAGTGTGCTTTTACTTCTTCATACCGCTCCTCTTGTTCAGGAGTCATGTCGGTGTAATAGATATTTTCTACCTTTTCAGGAAGGTCTGTTGCCACTTGTGCTTTTAGTCTTCTTAGAATAAAAGGTTTGATGATCGCATTAAGTTTTCTTGTTTTGCTTTCATCCCCCTTCTTTTCTATGGGAATTAAATATTCATCTTTAAAAAACTTTTGGCTACCCAGTAAACCCGGATTGATAAAAGTCATCTGCGACCAAAGGTCTAAAGTAGTGTTCTCCAATGGAGTACCCGTAAGTGTGAGGCGATGCTTTGACCTTAGTTTTACTACCGCCTTTGCAATATTAGAAGCAGGGTTTTTAATCACTTGCGATTCATCCAGGATCACGTAGTTGAACATAAAATTCTGTAACTGATCAACATCAAGTCGCGTGATACCATAAGAGGTGAGTATAAGATCGTAGTTACTGAACTTTGAAACGTCTTTATTTCTGTGTGTGCCTGTATAGTTGAGGATTTTAAGATTGGGAGTAAACTTAGCCGCCTCCATCTCCCAATTGTAAACCAACGAAGTCGGCATGATAAGCAATGAGGGACCCGCGTCTCCTTTTTCTTTTTCAGCCTGAAGCATGGCCAGGGTTTGAACCGTCTTACCCAATCCCATATCATCCGCAAGACAACCACCAAGCCTGTAATCATTTAGAAAGCGCAACCAATTATACCCGGCCTTTTGGTATTTTCTTAATGTGCCCTGAAATTGACTTGGCAAAGGATAGTCTTTAATGCCCGCAAAGGAGTCAAGGTTGCGGAGTTTTTCACTCATGTGCACCTTGGCAAGATTATTTTCCTGGAGCTCCTTAAGCAAAGTAATATGGTGCTTTCGGAGCACGGGCTTTTCAGCTTTGCCTTTTGTTTCGCTAAGGGCAAATAAATCCCCAAACTTAACTAACCATGCTTCTGGTATAATGGCGATCTCTCCGTTAGGAAGCTTGAACTCCACCTTCTTCTTCATGATGAGTTTTCTCAGCTCCTTAAAAGAAATTTCATACTCACCAAAAAATATTTTGGCGTGAATGTCGAACCAATCTATCGTTTCTTTTACGTCCAGTTCTATTACTGCCTTACCTACAAAGTATTTCTTATCTCTGTTGTCAGGTTGGCTTACTTCAAAGCCAAGATCCAAAAGGGTGATTCTATTTTCATTGAGCCATGAAAAGGCTTGTGCTTTTTCCACAGCAATTCTAAAACCTCCTTTCAAAGCCAGTCCCAGTTTGGTCAATGTCTGCGCATATTTTTTTTCCGCTTCCAGATCTCTTACAATGCGATGAAAGACGTAGTCATTTTCATGTTTTTCGAGTTTCACACCTACAGGCCCTGGGGAGTCACCTCTAAATTGATGCTTACCATATTTGAAGGAGAGATCAAAAATAATTTTTCCAGACTCATCATCTTTTTGATACGGAGTGTCATCATCACCGAAAAGTTTAGGTGTGGATCTATTGCCCACGGGTGGAAGCTCTGAAAGAGTGAGTAAGGGATGTGGAGAGAGGTCATGTTTCGCAATTTCAAATCCCTTTACTTCCACATTATCAAATGAGGCAATAAGCGGAGCAACAAACCTGTTGTAGTAAGTTTCTTCTAGATTTTTTGGAATAACTACAAATTTTTTGCTGAGAAAGGGAAGCAACTTTTTGCCATCTACATGTACATCAAAACCGTAAAGCTTCCCGTTGAGTACAAGCCATGCCGGGCTTTTACAAACCAGATAAGCAGATGAATTAGGCAGGTCAATTTTTTTGCCTTGATATGAAATTGTAGGATAGTAATTAGTGCTATCCTCATTGCGCATAAAGTGAAATTGAATAGAAGCCTTCTCTGGCTGTACTTCTAATTTTCGTTCGGTAGGCTCACCATCGTTGCCCATTTCAAAAACTATTTTACCGGATAACTTGTCCATCACCATAGCTCTCCGCTTTTCCATATATGCCTCAATTTGTTCCTGAAGCATCTCATCCCCTTTTTCTTTTTTATAAATTTTGGCAAAAAACTCATTGGGCTTCATCACTTTTTTAGAAAAGTGTTTGAGCACGGCATCCTGACTCATGCTGTCCATTATCGCAATCAACTCGAAATCCCGATCGTCTAATCCCTTAGAGAATTCACGGGCATTTTTTGAAGATATATTTTGATGTTGATAGGTAAGCTTACCTTTCTCGTCTAAGTGTACGATAAACGACTCAAACATATACCCCAGGTACTCGTGCTGGTAGAGCGAGTAAATAATCTGAAAGGGCTGAGCGGCCGATACTTTCATAGGGTTTGAAAACTTTTTTAGAAAAGGTTAGCAATGCCTGCCCTTAAAGAGTCCGTTTTGACAACAAAAAAGAACTTTTTTGTATAAGCAGAATTGCAAAATAGGCATTCCGGCTGAAAAAAACCCGACAATTTTAGCTCTTTTCCTACATGGCAGAACTAGAGGTTTTGGGTAGAATAAGACCGGGAGGCCAGAATAGCCGGGTAAAATGATACCAAAAACGTGATACCAACAATGACCAAACTGGTGATTGCAAAATCGCTCCAAATCATCTTAACGGGATAGTCAGAAACTACAGCATTTTCCATCCCCATCCCCACAAGCCCAAATTGATCCTGCGCCCAGCAGATGAGTCCGCCAATTAATAAACCAGATCCGGCTCCGATGAAGGAAATAATGGCTCCTTCTGAGAAGAAAATTCTTCTTATCAATTTTTGGTCGGCACCAATTGCCGAGAGGATGCTGATGTCTTTTTTCTTATCGATGGCCAGCATCATTAAAGAAAAGAAAATATTGATAGAGCCAACCGTTATTAATAAAGACAAGGCAAGAAATGTAAAAAGCTTTTCAATTTTTAAAAGTCGGTAGAGATCTTTTTGCTGCTCTTCATTGGTAAGGACAACGAATGATTTTCCGATTGTTTCAGATACTTTTTGTTTTAAACTGTTGAGATTGACTCCTTCATCTGTTTTTATCTCTAAAGCCGTACGCCTGTTTCCATAATCCAGCAGGTCTACAACAAAATCAAGAGGAAGAAAAATATAATTTTCATCATAATTTTTTTCTATAGAGAACACACCACCAGGCCGGATGCTCTTGCGCGAATACATTTGCGATGGATCTAAAGAAGTTTGTTTAAGGTCTTTGATATAAAATACCTGAAGGGCATACATCTCATCGTCTACAGCTACAGAAAGTGCATACTGTATGCCCCTCCCAAGGATAGCATAGTCGATTCCGTTCTCCTTTAATTTCATCTCGCCTTGTACAATGCGATCATCGAGACGGTGCTGATCAATAAAATTGTCGCTCACACCTTTAATTGTCGCGATCACATCCGCATCGCGATAGCGAATGTAAGCGTAGTCTTCAATTACCTCTGTGACTACATTTACTCCTTCTATTGCATTAAGTTTTGAAAGGAGTTCGTCATTTACTTCAAACGATTTTCCTTCTGCCGCTTCAATCTTAAGCTCCGGATCAAATGAAACATACAAAGATCGGAGTAACCCCTCCAGACCATTAAATACAGAAAGTACAATAATTAAGGCGGCAGTGGAAAAGGCAACCCCTACCATGGAAAGAATGGAAATGATGTTAATGAAATTTTGTTTTCGCTTCGAGAAAAAATAACGCTTGGCGATAAACAAGGAGAGATTCACAGAGCGCTGGATTCTTTTTAACTTTCTTTGTTCTCTTCGTCAGCAGGAGGTATGTTCAGACTGTTGATCAAAGAATCAATTTTGAATGCATTTTCCTCCACCTCATCAATAAAAAATATCAGCTCAGGAATTATTCGGACTTGCTTTCCAATCTTGCCACCCAGCTCTTTTCTGATCTCACTTTTTCGGGTGTTCAAACGGTCAAGGGTAGCCTCTTTGTCTTTGGCAAGCATCATGCTAATATAAATTTTTGCCACACTCAAATCCGGACTCATTTTTACCTCCGCAATAGAGATTATTTCATTGTTGAGGATGCCCCTTCTGTCGCACTGAAAAATGTCGCTGATTTCTTTTTGGATAAGCTTGCAGTATTTCTGTTGTCTCACGGTTCCGCTCATGCTGCAAAGATAAGCAAAAGTGCAGGGTGATGAGCGGGTGGAATAAAAATTGGCCTGGTGGAGGCCAATCCCCATTTTTTAGAACAATTGCCGGGATCGCCTTTGGCAATGAAGGCCTCATCTGGGTTCACAATGAAAGTGAATAACTTACTGACTTAATTACGTCAAACAATGCAATCGAATTTCTATTGTATTATTGCGATTTAATTCCGGATTTTAAACCCGACTGCCTGTGCTGCTCCGCTTCTTTCGGATCAATGACCCTTATCGACTGATTGGATTGTTTATCATTATTGTTCTGATAAGCCTTCCCTTTCTCATCATGCCTGTGGGAATCATGCTGAGTGAACTAAAGAACCTGGTGCTTGGGCAAGCCATAGCGGAAGGTAAACTCATGTACGTACAGGTATTTGATGATACACCACCATTGGCGAGTGTCATTTATGGTTTGATGCATCTGATTTTTGGTAAATCATTATTGGCTGGTCATATCATGGCCATCTTCATCATCATTTTTCAGTCGAGCTACTTTGCCACCTTATTGATTAATAATAAGGCCTATGCAGAGAATACTTATTTGCCCTCACTGATTTTTGGTCTTCTGTGCTTTTTTTCTTTCGACTTACTAAGTTTTTCTCCGGAATTATTGGCCTCTACCGTTTTGCTTTTTGCCCTCAACCAACTTTTTCATGAGGTTGAATTTAAGATTCAAAGAGACGAAATCACTTTAAAACTGGGTGTATATCTTGGGCTGACCACGTTCCTGGTGTTTTCCTATTGGGTGTTTTTGGTGCTAACAATTTTTATTCTTATCACATTCTCCAGGGCCGGATTCAGGAAGATTGCCCTAGTGGTGTTTGGATTTATGCTGCCCCATGCCCTCTTATTCACGCTCTATTTTTATAAAGGAGCGACCGGCTTACTCTGGACAAACTTTTATTTGAGCAACCTTACCTTCTCAGGAGAGATGTTGATAAGCACTAAAGGGCTGTTTGTTTTGGCTGCGGTGCCGGTGGTTTATTTTGTTTTCTCTGTTTTTATGATGAATAGAGAAGCGCGCTTTACAAAGTATCAATCTCAATTGATGCAGATCATGTTTCTTTGGTTATTATTTGCATTGATACAGGTATTGCTTGCTCGTCAGATTTCACCGGCCAGTCTGATACCATTCATTCCTCCGCTTGCTTATTTTGTAAGTCACTATTTATTGTTGATCCGAAGAAAGTGGAGAGCGGAATTGATGCTCTGGCTATTTCTTGGTGGTATTGTTAGTGTAAACCTGCTTTCAAGATCCGGCAAAATAGTATCTGTTGATTTTACAAGCTTGTTTCCAAAAACCAACACTTCTGTAGTAGAAGAGAAAAGGGTACTGATGCTTGAAAAGGATTTGAATGTTTATCAACACAATTCTTTGGGAGGATACTTTTTAGATTGGGGATTATCAGCACCCCTATTTACCGATTTGTCAAAATACGATCATGTAGAAATTATTTCTTCATGTTTCAAGGAAGATCCTCCTGAAGTGATTATTGATAAGAATAACCTTATGCAGGGGGTGATACAAAGAATTCCATCAATTGGAATGGAGTACAGGAGAGAGGGAAATGTTTATAAGAGAATCAGCAACTGATCTTGTTCACCCTTCGCTCGTGACGGCCTCCCTCGAAGCTGACCTTCAAAAATTGATCAACAATCTTTTCTGCTAATTCCATTTTGATAAATCGTGCGGGCAAGCAAAGGACGTTGGCATTGTTGTGTTGTCGTGCCAGTGATGCCAACTCTTCATTCCAGCAAATGGCAGCGCGAATTCCCTGATGCTTATTAGCGGTCATGGCCACTCCATTAGCAGAGCCACAAATTAAAATTCCGAACTCGTTTTCACCCTTTTCTACGGCATTGGCTACGGGATGTGCAAAGTCAGGGTAGTCAGCGGACTCAGTACTGTTGGCGCCAAAATCAGTGATTTCTAAACCTTGATTTTGCAAGAGCCCCTTTATCTCTTCTTTCATCTCGTAACCCGCGTGGTCACTGCCTATGGCAATTTTTTGTTTCATGTGTTAGCCTGGTCTGCCCGAAGGTCTTCTTCGTCTTGTTTTAATCTCTGCTTCATCACCATCGCAGATATCAAGATACTTATTTCGTAAAGTAAGTACAAGGGCAATGATATTAAAGACTGGCTTAATGGATCGGGAGGTGTAATGATGGCACCCAGAATGAGGATGGCAACCAATGCATGCTTTCTGTATTGTTTCATCAATGCAGGTGTTACTATCCCAATTTTTGAAAGGAAATAAACAACTACAGGCAGTTGAAACAACAATCCACTTCCAAAAACCAACGCGGTGATGGTGGACACATAAGAAGTAATATCAAACTCATTGGAGACCATATCACTGATTGAGTACGATGAAAGAAACCAGACCGCGAGCGGACTCATAATGAAATAGCCAAATGAAATTCCTACCAGGAAAAGAAAAGAAACGGCAGTTACAGCCCAACGCGAATTTTTTCTTTCACTGGATTGAAGCCCGGGAGTAACAAATTTCCAGATTTCCCAAAAGACATAAGGGAAGGCAACAATAAAACCTATAACAAAGGCAGCAGTAAGATGCATGGTAAACTGCCCTGTCATTAATCTGCTTTGTATTTTAAATGGGATAAACTCGACACACAGAGAGTCGACCATGTTTAATGCATGACCTACTTTGCACAAGAGTTTGAAAGTTACAAAATCAACTCTTGCGGGAGCGAAGACAATGTTTTCAAAAATCCAGGGACCAAAGACGAATGCAGCAATCATGAAAATAAAAACAGCAGAAATAGCCCTAACGATGTGCCATCTCAATTCCTCTAAATGATCGAGGAATGACATTTCTTTCTCTTCAGTCATCTCCGCTGCTTATTTTTTAACTGTACAAGGGAAATTTTTGAACGAAACGATTCACCTTTCTTTTCATAGCGGACAGATGCTTTGAATCATCTGGTTTCGCTAATGTCTGATCAATCAGGTCAACCACCTTGATCACGTCTTTTTCTTTCATGCCCCGTGTGGTAATAGCAGGTGTGCCAATGCGCATTCCCGAAGTAACAAAGGGTGATTGCGTGTCGAAAGGAACCATATTTTTGTTGATGGTGATGTCCGCCTTTACCAGCGCATCTTCTGCTTGCTTACCGGTAAGTTTTTTTGAACGGAGGTCGATGAGCATCAAATGATTGTCGGTGCCACCTGAAATAATATGGTATCCCCGGTTTACAAATTCGTTTGCCATGGCCTGTGCATTCTTGGATACCTGCACCACATAATCCAGGTATTCATCGGAAAGCGCTTCTGCAAATGAAATCGCCTTGGCAGCAATTACATGCTCTAAAGGCCCTCCCTGAGTTCCGGGAAACACACCAGAGTCGAGGATGGAAGAAAACTTTCTAATCTCGCCTTTCGGTGTTTTTATACCCCATGGGTTGTCAATATTTTTCCCGATCATGATCATGCCACCACGAGGGCCACGCAATGTTTTGTGCGTTGTAGTGGTAACGACATGACAATGTTGCATCGGATCGTTAAGAAGGCCACGCGCAATCAATCCTGCCGGATGTGCAATGTCGGCCAGCAAAATGGCTCCGACAGCGTCAGCTGCTTCGCGCAATTTTTTGTAATCCCAATCGCGACTATAAGCAGAGGCTCCGCAAATGATCATTTTGGGCTTCTCTTTTTTGGCGATTTTGATCACATTATCAAAATCAATAAGACCGGTTTCTTTTTCTACACCATAGAAAACCGGGTTATATAATTTCCCTGAAAAATTTACCGGAGATCCATGTGTGAGGTGCCCTCCATGGGATAGATCAAATCCTAAAATTTTGTCTCCGGGGTTTAAGCAGGCAAGCATTACGGCTGCATTGGCCTGTGCCCCTGAATGCGGCTGCACGTTGGCCCATTCTGCTGCAAACAATTCTTTCGCCCTGTCAATAGCCAGTTGTTCGATTTCGTCTACTACTTCGCAACCGCCATAGTATCTTTTTCCTGGTAGTCCTTCTGCATATTTATTGGTAAGCACAGTGCCCATGGCTTTCATTACCTGTTCAGAGGTAAAGTTTTCAGAGGCGATGAGTTCTATGCCATCTTGTTGGCGAATTTTTTCTTTTTGAATAAGATCGAAGATGAGTTTGTCGCGTTTCATCGGAGTGATTGGATTAACAATTATGGCAAGGCGAACCCTGAATATTTTTAAGGCTCCAAAAATAGGAGTTAATCCATAGATATTGCAATTAGAAAGGAATTACTCTTGTTTACCAGGATCCACTGCTTCCACCGCCAGAGAATCCCCCACCTCCACCAGAGAATCCACCCCCTCCACCAGAAGACCAACCACCACCACCGCTCCATCCACCTCCAAATCCACCACCGCGAGATCGGGTACTGGATGCTTCCATATTTTTGGCCATCCGTTTTCCCCATGAAGAGTTTCCCAGTAGCAATTTTAGAATAGGGAAGCCAATTAAGTAGCCATAAAGAATATTAATGCTTCCCCCTAAAGCGAATGTTGGAAAGACCGCCCAGAACGGAATAAGAAAGAAATAAAGGAACCATCCTGTCTTCCCAGACACGAGTCCGATGACGGTGAATATTCCCAGAATGCCATACACAAACAGGCTTATCATTATTAACTCTGAACCACTCAACTGATCGTCAAGACCCATATCATCCGAATCAGTTGCCGTGTACTCACCTCCTATGGCTTTGATAATACCATTCACACCCGCCACCACTCCTTGCTCGTAATCTCCCCGCCTGAACTCAGGAGCGATCTCGTTTCTTATTATTCTATTGCTCAAAGCATCAGTGAGTACACCCTCTAAACCTTCACCTACCTCTATTCTCATTTTGCGGTCTTCAATGGCAATTAATAATAATACACCGTTGTCTTTTTCCTTTTGACCCAATTTCCACTTCTCAGCTACTCTTAATGAGTACTCTTCCAATACCTCACCATCAAGGGACGGAATGATAAGCACCGCTATCTGATTGGAGGTGGAGTCTTCATAAACCTTTAAAAGGGATTCCAATTGTTCTACCGCACTAACAGACATTACTTTGGCATCGTCATGTACGCGCATACCCCAGAGTTCTGGCACGGCTTTTTGAGCGTGACTAAAAATGGATGGGGACAGTAAAAATAGAATAGAAAAAACCCGGACCATTTGTTTAGTCCTCAAGACGTAAGTCATCGCGTAATTCATTCACATCGTCATTTGTTCTGGTAAATCCGTTTTCCAACAACACCTCAGTGCACCGTTCAATAGCCATTATTATCCCATCAGCAACTTTATCTTTTCGGATGTTGGTTATGAGGTTGATAACAATTTTATCCCACTCCTTCTGATCTACCACTTTGCATATCCCGCGATCGGCCATTACAATCACCTCATGTTCAAAAAAAGAAACAAAGATCATGATACCAGTGCGGTGCCTGGTATTGAATATCTCCTCCTCGAGGAAGGCATTTTCCGCTCTTTTTCGGGTCGATTGATCCCGATGAAACTGACTGAGGAGCCAATACTTTACCGGAAGAATATAATGAGTAATAATCGCTCCAAGTGCGCCTGCCGCAGCGACTAATATAAAGATCAGCAACGGGTCATAAACAGATATGGAGGGGACATAACGATCAAAGATTACAATAAGGGCAAATGCAAAAGTGGCTAGAATCATGGCTCCGCGATAATTGGCGATGGTATAATAGCCGCTCTTCTCTACAAATACAGGAACAATCTCTCCTGATATTTTGCCTTCAGCCTCCCTTACAGCTGCTTTTATGCGCTCAAGGTCTTTTTCTGAGAATCGTTGTTTCAGTGACATGCGCTTGTTTGTTATTTATCAAATATACAGTTCGCTTCTCAATTTCTTTAGCTATTGACCTTTCAGATAATTATTGTGGTGCCCACCAAGTTGCAGTTTGTAGTCTAATAGTGATTGATTAATATCATCGGATATATCAACCAATTCTAATTATGAATAAAATATACCTAAGTCTTTTGGCGGCTTTTATTGTGCTGTCTACTGGGAGTTCGGCCCAAAATGTTTCTACCGAACAAGCCATTCAAAAGTACAAATGGAGAGCGATTGGTCCTGCCAACATGGGAGGAAGGGTAACAGACATTGTGGGTGTTCCCGGAGATCCTGCTACTTTTTATTTTGGTGGTGCTGATGGTGGGGTTTTTAAAACCACTAATGGAGGTGTCACATTTGAAGCACAGTTTACTGACCAACGTGCTTATTCTGTGGGTGCCCTTGCTTTAGCACCCTCCAATACTGAAGTAGTTTGGCTGGGTTCTGGAGAGGGAGACCCAAGAAACAGTGTGGGATATGGTAATGGAGTTTACAGGTCCGTAGATGGCGGAAAATCCTGGAAACACCTGGGTTTGGATAAAACCGAGCGCATAAAGCGCATTGTGGTAGATCCAAATGATCCGGATGTGGCTTGTGTATGTGCCTTAGGTAAAGAGTGGGGTTCTAACCCTGAACGCGGAGTATTCCTTACTAAGGATGCTGGAAAAAATTGGGAGAAAGTATTGTACATCGATGAAACAACAGGGTGCTCTGATATTGCCATGGAGCTTTCAAATCCTAAAGTGTTGTATGCCGGCATGTGGACCTTCAGCAGGAAACCCTGGAGGTTTGATGATGGAGGAGGCAAAACAGCAGTTTACAGATCATTGGATGGAGGAAAGACCTGGGAAAAAATAATGAAAGGTTTGCCTAACAAGCCGATGGCGCGTATTGGATTATCCGTAGCGCAAAGTCAGCCCAACACAGTGTATATGATTACTGAGTTTAAAGATTTGAGCGGAACACTTTTCAGATCAGATGACAGGGGAAGTAACTGGAGGATGGTCAATGATGATCCTAATCTAAATTTCAGACCTTTTTACTATAGTGATGTAAGAGTAGATCCAAGCAATCCGGATCATCTCTTTACTTTATCAGGAAGACTCAGCAAGTCGACCGATGGAGGAAGAACCTTTAAGGTGATAGCGAGAGGTGTGCATGGGGATCATCAGTCCTTATGGATTAATCCAAAAAACGGGAAACATGTATTGAGTGGAAGTGATGGCGGTTATCAGGTTTCTTATGATGGAGGAGAGACATGGGATATCATCAACAATGTTGAGTTGTCTCAGTTTTACCAAATCTTTGTAGATAATAAAGTGCCTTACAATGTATACGGGGGCCTCCAGGATAATGGCACCTGGGTGGGGCCAAGTAACTCGTTGGTTTCTGCGGGGATCATGAAAAGACATTGGACTGGCCTTGCAGGAGGAGATGGATACTATGCGGTTCCTATTCCCGGAAGTGAAAATGAAATTTATGCTAATCTCCAGGGTGGCGTTATTTTTCATGTAGATACTAAGTTAGGAAACGTAAGAAACATTCACCCTTATCCTAAGATTACGGGCTCTGCAGGGGATGCTATTGACAAACACAAATATCGTTTTAATTGGGATTCTCCTATTCATATTTCTCCTCACGATCCTAACACGGTCTACACAGGGGGTAATGTAATCTTTAGAAGTAGGGATAAAGGGTACAGCTGGGAAGAGATTAGCCCGGACCTTACTACAAACGATAAGTCCAAGCAGGCCACTTCAGGCGGAGAAATTTATCAGGACAATACTGCCGCAGAGTTTCATACCACGATACTTACCATCGCAGAATCACCTAAACAAAAAGATTTGATCTGGGCTGGAACTGATGATGGGAATGTACAGGTGACCACGGATGGTGGAAAAAGCTGGATCAATGTAAAAAACAACATCAAAGGTTTGCCAGCCTTCGCATGGGTAGGTAAAATCCACGCTTCAGAACATGATGCGGGCACCGCTTTTGTAGCGGTAGATCATCACCGCTCGGATGATTTTACACCTCATGCTTATATGACTACTAACTATGGTAAATCCTGGACAGATATAAGCACGGGCTTGCCACAAGATGACTACGTAAAAGTAGTTCGTCAGGATCCACACAATCCTAATTTGCTATTTGCAGGAATGGAGCATGGAATTTTTGCTTCCTGGGATAAAGGAAAATCATGGACTAAGATTAATATAAACTTACCTCCAGTATCAGTAAGAGACCTTCAGATTCAGGCAAGAGAGCGCGACCTTGTGATTGGTACTCATGGGCGTGGTGCCTGGATACTGGATGACATTCGTCCCCTGGAAGAAATGAACAGCGCCCTAACCAAGGCTGCGCATGTGTTTCCGGTAAGAGATGCTATACTTTGGCATTATCAGGATCAAATGGAAAACCTGGGAGACAGGACTTACACCGCAAAAAACCCTGAGTATGGAGCGTATATTAATTTCTACGTGCAAAAAAATCCTGCCGGGCCGGTTGAAGTAAGTATTTCTGATAACAATGGGGTACTCATCCGTACGCTAAAGGATACTTTGTCTAAGGCAGGGATCAACAGAATTGTTTGGGATTTGCGTTCGAAAGGCGCGACTGAACTAAACAATCCTCCAAGAGGAGGCTGGCGTTCAGGATCCTACAATCCTCTGGTGGCTCCGGGTAACTATACGGCCAAGCTGAAGGTCAACGGCCAGGAATTACAAACCACTATCGTAGTGAAACCAGATCCGCGCGCTTCATTGACAGATCAGGACTACAAAATGAAGGTTGCCGCTATGAACAGATTGAATGACTTGCTATCAGAAACGCATGAGATGATCAACAACAGTGAATCTATCGTGAGGCAGTTGAAAGAGCTCAAAGAGAAAATGAAATCAGATCAGGAGATGGGATCGAATCAGGTGCTCAACGGTGAGATTGATCAGGCAATTAAGAAGATGGAAGAATACATGGATGATGTTTTGAGGAGACCTCCACCCAATATGAATTACAGACAACGCCCAAGACTAAAAGAAGAGATCGGGTCGTTGATGTATGCTGTTGATGGAGCTACTGCGAGGCCTTCAACGCAACAATCCAACAGGTCTACCGAATTGAACAGAGAAACACAAGACGCCTCGAATCAATTGGAAAGAATTATCACCGAGTATGTGGATAAGATCAATGATAAGTTAAAAGACATGCCGCAGATTGTGGTGAAGAAGCCTGTACAAAAAGAGATGTAATTAACCGTTCAGTTTTTAAATTTTCCTTGAAGCCACTTCTTAACAAGTTGTGGCTTCATTGTTTATATACTTTCTGATTTGTGAAGCGTACCAATTTAAGAATAAACTATATTTAGACTTAATAGTATACCCATTGGAATGAAGCGTTTCCTGAAGACTTTAGCCATTCTCATTGTAATTTATATCCTACTGGTGAGGGTGATAAGTCTTCTCGACTTGCCCCATCAACAAGAAAGCGATACAGATTGGGAAATAGCTTACTGTGACGAATATTCCCTGACAGATAGTATTAGTCAAAATGAGATTCGATTGACTCACCATCGTGCATGGAACAATTATTCATTCGACTCTCTCTACTGTTTGTCTTACACGTTGTCTTCCAGTACTTCTGATCTATCAAAGGTACTTCGAGAGAGAATTTTTCCACAAGAAAGAAGCTATGAAAGCTACTGGAGGCACGTCTATTATGAATTGCATAGTGCCGATAAGGAAAATATAAGCTTTCTTCAGGATTCGTTACAACAGGTGGCCACTAAGAACAAACTTACCAGAAACGAGTTGGCCAAATTGATTGTTTCCTTCGTTCAGGATATTCCCTATAGTTATGTAATGCCCGGGCCTTGTGACAAGACCGATCACCCATGTCTGGACAATGAAAAATTTGGCATACTATCGCCTGTAGAATTTCTTTATACCCTTACGGGCGACTGCGACACACGATCCGTTTTGCTCTATTCCCTTCTGAAACACTTTGGATATGATGCTTTGATTATGATAAGCAATGAATATAGACACGCAATGATCGCAATAGACCTCCCCGCATCAGGCGATCATATTATTTATAAAGGAAAGAAATTCTATTTTTGGGAAACCACTAATACGGGCTGGCTGCCTGGCATGTTGCCCCCTGACACGAATAACATTGCCTACTGGAACATAACTCTTGACCATGAATATCAAGCTATCACTTCTCGCCATCGTTGAAATTCTTTCCGGATTAAGTATAGGGGTCGTCATCATGATAGTCACTTACAAAATTTTGAAATGGATTGGTCGAAAAAGATATGACATCCATCAGAACAATGTGGCCTACAGCATTTTTATTGCCAGCGTACTTTTTTCAGTAGGGTACATGGTGAGCGGAGTTATTCAGCCGTTGCTTTCTTTGTTTAGAATAATGGCTGCATCAGAAAGCTCTACTTCTGAACTCTTGTTTTCATTTATAGGATATGGCGCATTTTATATTGCCTCTTCTTACACAGCAGGAGTAGTGGTCAGTTTGGTGGGCATTACTATTTATACCGGACTCACACCTATCGATGAGTTTGCGGAGGTGAAGAATAACAATTTAGGGGTTGCGCTTGTCGTAGGAACGATCATTATTGTACTGACGCTGCTTACACGCGATGGTGTGAACCTTTTGATGGAATCACAAATTCCTTATCCCACCCACTTTACTCAGTAGAAGAACGACCCAGAGCAATCAGACCTAATAAAGGACCGATAGCCAAACTTGCAAAGACAATGTTGGGATTGAAATGTTCGATTAAAATTGTCATCACCTGTAGGCTAACTATAGTTAATGCAAAACCTATTGAATTGACAATGGTGAGTGCTGTGCCTTTGGTTTGCGTAGGGGCATAATTTGCTACCAAAGTTGAAAACTGTGGCGAGTCTGCCACTACAGTCATTCCCCAAATGATCATGAAGAACAGAAATATAAAGATGGGTACTTGAAAGAGAAAAGGAGATAGCGCACAGCATAGACCTGAGATCAGTAATGCGGCATAGGCGGTTTTGCCGCTACCCTTCTTACCGGAAACATAACCACCCAAAACACAAGCAATACCACCGCTGGCTATAATGATAAAAGACCACAGACTTACGGAAAGCTGGTTGGAGTTGATTGCATTATATCTTGCTATGATAAAGGGGATAAAGGCCCATAAAGTATAGAGCTCCCACATATGCCCAAAGTAACCTAATGCCGCTGCACGAAATTTCTTTTCTTTGAATACAGTAAAACACGCGCTTAGTTTTAGTTTACTCCCCTCTTTGCGGAAGGGCCCATCGGGCACTAAAAAGTAAACAATGCACCCACCAGTAAGCGCAAGAAGAGAGGTAGTATAAATTACAAACTCCCAGTGGAGTGTTGTGCTCATCATTCTTATCAAATGAGGTAATGCTGTGCCTACTACTAATGCGCCCACCAGATAGCCCAATGCTTTTCCTAATCCCTTTTCATGATAATCCGCAGAAATTTTCATACCAACAGGATAAATGCCTGCAAGAAAAAACCCTACCAGGGCGCGAAGTAGAAACAATGCGACCGAAGAGGTGACCAGTGTAATGGAAACATTGACAATAGCACCAGCCACGGCACAAAAGAAAAAAACCTTTGATGGCGAAAAGCGATCGGAAATAGTAAGAAGCGCAAACAGCAAAGTGCCTGAAATGAAACCCAGCTGTACGGAAGAGGTAAGATGGGCCAACGAACTAGTTGGGAGGTGAAACGCCAACTGTAGTTCGGGTAGAATAGCATTACCAGCAAACCATAAAGAAGTACAGGCAAATTGTGCAAAGACAATTAACGGGAGGATTCTTTTTGCTTCAACAGAGTCAGTGGTCATAAAATTAAATCAGCCCACTTCCCCACAGTATACAAACGACAAAGAAGGTGGTCAATCCACCAACTAAAGTTGCACCGCCATAGGCGAGCATTCCTTCGTTTACACTTAGTTTGCTCAGTGAAGTGCACACCCAAAAATAACTGCTGTTAACGTATTTTATAATCACTGACCCCGAAGCTCCGGATAGCATGGCAGCTTCTGGTGATAAATGTAAACTAGAAAGCATGGGTGCTACAATGGAAGCAGCAGTAATTACTCCTACCGTTGTAGAACCTGTGATCATATTTCCAATCACTCCAATAATGAAAGGAAGAATGATCGCTGGCAGTTTGTAATGGACAAAGAAGTCTACAATATAATTAACCACTGGCGTGCCCTTTAGTATCTCACTTAATGATCCACCTAAACCTGTCACAACCAAAATCATTGCCGAACCCTTCAGCGCATTTTCTATCCATTCATTTTTTGCTTTCTTTTTATCATCGATACTATAAACATTGCGGTAAGCCAACCATACCCCCACAGTGAGCGCGCATACTGGCCAGCCCAGGTAGGTGATAATGGGTCGAAGAAAATTTCCTTCATCCAAATAAAGCTGAGCAACACTGTGCAATGTGATCAGCACGATAGGCACAACAATAGGGGCATAAGATGCGATGACTCCTATAGACGGGGGACTTTCCTTGTCTGTTTCCATGGCAAATTCCGGGTTTCCCATAGTTTTAATTCCTGGGCCAGCCACCCATTTTCCCCAGGCCCAGCACGCGAGGGAACCAAAGAAACAACACACCCCTCCATACACTATTGTTTTACCAATATCAGCACCCACCAAAGCGGCTGCTGCCAATGGACCGGGAGTAGGAGGCACAATAGCGTGTGTGAGTTGAAGTGATCCAACCAAGCCAGTGGACATAGCAGCAATGCCCGTGTTGGTTGCGATGGCCGAAGCGTGAACCAAAGGGTTTAAGATTACATATGCGACATCAGAGAAGATGGCGATCCCTAAAATAAAGCCGGTAAAAGTAAGTGCAAGCGGAATCCGCTTTGAGCCCACGAGGTTGATGATCGACTGGGTAATTACTTTTATAGCCCCTGTGTGTTTGAGGGCTTCGGCAATTATCGACCCCAACACAATTACGACTCCGATTTTTCCAAGTGTTTTTCCAAAACCCTCTTCAAAAGCTTCAATAAAATTGGCTTGTTGTATGCCAGGGATAATTCCGAAAGTAATAATGGGAATGAGCAAGGCAAGGAACACATGCCATTTCCATTTTGCAATCAAAATAAAAAGGGCAATGACAAGTAATATGAATGCAATTAAAGTAAGAACGGGATTGGTAGATACCTGAGTATTCATCCGGGATGATCAGTTAAATATTTCATTGCTGCCTGCACACCGCCTTTTTGAAATGGAATTTTGGTCAATTCCATTCCCATCTCCACTCCAGAAAGTGTAGCCATCAACATCAATTTATTAAAGTCACCTAAATGGCCGATGCGAAAAACTTTAGACTTGAGCTTTCCAAGACCTGAGCCCAAAGACAGGTTGTATTCTTTTAGAATGGCCGATCGCAACTCATCTGCATTGTATCCTTCCGGAATAATGAGCGCAGTCGTTGAGTCTGAATATGCTTTCGGATTCAGGCATTGGTTCTCCAAACCCCAGGTTTCGCAAGCAACGCGACAGGCAGAGGCCAGCTTTCTATGGCGCTGGGTAAGTGTCTCCAGGCCTTCTTCGAAAATCATTGTGAGAGACTCTTCTAAACCAAAAAAGAGCCCACTTGCCGGGGTATAGGGAAAATAACCAGTGGCGTTCATTTCAATTATTTTCTCCCACTGCCAATAAGATTGATGGTTGGTAATTTGTTTTGCCTGTTCGAATGCCTTTTTACTTATGGAATTGAACCCCAATCCGGGCGGCATCATTAATCCTTTTTGCGAAGCGCAAATGGCCACGTCTACTCCCCATTCTTTTTGGTGAAAGGGTGTTGTTCCCAGGGAGGACACCACGTCTACAAGCAACAGTGCGGGATGGTTGGCATTGTTTATGGCATTCCTCACTTCCATCACGTCACTTGTAATTCCGTTTGAAGTTTCATTATGTACGATCATTACGCCTTTGATCTTACTATCATTCCGCAATTTATCTTCCACCAGCTGTGCATCGACACCGTGCCTCCAATCACCCTCAATCCATTCTACCTTTATTCCAATTTTTTCTGCAAGGGTTTTCCATAATACTGCAAAGTGTCCTGTTTCATAAGCCAATACCTTGTCGCCAGGAGAAAACAAATTGACCATTGCGGCTTCCCATGCACCGGTACCGGATGAAGGATAAATAATTACATGGCCATCAGTTTGAAAGAGTTTTTTTAATCCATCAAGAATACGCTTGCTCAGTAAACCGAACTCTGGACCACGATGGTCGAGGGTAGGCTTGCCCATAGCACGCAGCACTCTTTCCGGAGTGTTGCTGGGGCCTGGTATTTGTAAAAAGTGCCAGCCGCGATGGTGTATACTTTTAGTTGGCATTATTTTTTTGAGGAAGAAAGAAACCAATTGACAATTTTGTTTCCGGCATCACCATAACTTGTGTCGGAAGAATTAGAGAGCAACACCAGAACCAATTTTTCATTAGGATAAATCCTAAAGGCGGTTATTCCCCCCACAGATCCACCGGTATGACCATATCCGTGAATGCCATCGTGATGGTAGGTTCTCCAGCCCACTCCATATTGCGTGCTGTCTCCATTGGCCAAAACCTGTGAAGTGGTGAAGGTGTTGAGTGTGGAGGCAGAAAGAAAACCAGCACTCATATGGGCCTCACCAAACTTTATCAAATCGGTAGTGGTAGAGAGAAATCCTCCGCCTGCCCACTTATAGCTGTTGTCGACTGCAGGAGCGTTGATCACTTTTCTGGTGCTATCCAGTTCATAGAAAGATGTACGATTATAAATTATACTGTCATAGAAATCCGGGGAAGTACCGCTCATATTAAGTGCAGAAAACACCTCTCTTTGTATGAAAGGCAGGAAGGCTTCGCCACTTGCCTTTTCGATTACAGCGCTTAACAAATTGAAGCCGTAGCTCGAATAACTATAATTTGTCCCGGGTTCAAAGAGCAAAGAGTCGTCTTTAAAAATGGACAGGCTTGAAGAAACGGAATTAAACCTTTTATTCATAAGGAACTCATTACCACGATAATGCCTTATTCCGGCAATGTGGCCGGAAATTTCTTTTACGGTAATGGGGTATCTTTTTTTAGGAAAATCCGGAAGGTAGGTATAGACAGATTCATTAAGATCCACCTTTCCGGCATCGATTAACTTTCCCAATGCTGCCGAAGTAAGCGGTTTGGACACACTGCCTATTCTAAATTTAGTAACGCCCGGGATCACTTTTACATCATTTTCAAGATCGGCATACCCAAAGCCTTCAGACCAAATGATTTTTCCATCAATCGCTATGGCAGCATCTATGCCGGGTATTTTTTGTGCCACCCGGATTGAATCCAAAAGCTGTTTGCTTTTTTCTATCGCACTTTGGTATTCAGAATCCACTTTATTGTTGCATCCAATACAACACAGAATGAGCAATAGAGAGATGGGTAATACGCGGAGCTTCATATCGGAAACTACTCAATTCCTGCAAAAGATGTTATCTTGTTTGGATGGATTTAGTATGGGCAGTGATTGGTGGTATACTCATGTTGGCGGGTATCATTGGATGCTTGCTTCCATTTATACCGGGTCCTCCATTGAGCTTTCTGGGTTTATTGCTCTTGCAACTCAGGGAGACGGCACCTTTTACCACGCAGTTTCTCATCCTATGGGCCGTTATAGTGATCGTTATAACAGCATTGGATTATCTCGTTCCGATATATGGCACCAAACGGTTTGGGGGTACAAAGTATGGATTGTGGGGTTGCACCATTGGATTGATTGCGGGTTTTTGGTTTGGACCAGTAGGTATTATAGCAGGACCATTTCTCGGTGCTTTACTGGGAGAATGGTTAGGGAATAGGAATTCTGATCAGGCATTCAAAGCAGCGATTGGTTCTTTTGTTGGTTTTCTGGTGGGCACTGTTTTAAAACTAATAGCCAGCGGGGTGATGACGTACTATTTTATTGCCAGTCTTATTTAAATTCCCTCCGCCACAATCATCTGTGTATGCGAAGCTCTTTGGCGAATGAGTTTGGCCGGAGCATATCCGGGGGAGTTCCACCAGGCTTTTGCTTTTTCCATAGAAGGAAATTCTAAAATGACTAACCTGCTGGGTTTCCAATCTCCTTCAAGATTTTCTACTGCACCACCTCTGGTAAGAAATTTTCCATCATACGGAACAAGGCTTCCGGGTGTGTGCTTTTTGTATTCTTCGTATTCTTTAGGATCGGTAACTTTTACGTCTACAATGATATAAGCTGGCATGTGATTTAATTTGTTAATAGAACTTCTTGTTCTGATTAAAATTGATTTAAACTATCCCCTGTGCTTTCATGGCATTAGCCACTTTTAAAAATCCGGCAATATTAGCGCCTACCATATAGTTACCGGGTTTCCCATATTCTTTGGCTGCAGCCAGACAATTATCGTGAATATTTTTCATGATTCCCTGAAGTTTGGAGTCTACATCTTCGCTTGTCCAGTTTTGCCCCATATAGTTTTGCATCATCTCCAGACCACTGGTAGCCACTCCACCGGCATTGGATGCCTTGCCCGGAGCGTACATCACGCCATTGTCCATAATCACATTAATTCCCTCAATAGTAGTAGGCATGTTGGCGCCTTCTCCTAAAAGCAAAACGCCACCCTTTACGAGATGGTTGGCATCCTTATCATTGATTTCATTTTGTGTGGCACAAGGGAAGGCACAATCTGCCTTGATCGTCCACATTTCATTGTGGTCAGCATTGGCATCTCCCGCATGATATGTGGCACTTTTAAATTGATCGGCATATTCTTTTATCCTTCCCCTTCTGTTGTTTTTGAGATCTTTCAAAAACTCTAGTTTATCGCCTGTGATTCCGCCTTCATCATAAATAAAACCACTGGAATCGGAGGCAGTAATTGCCTTGCCTCCCATTTGATTAATTTTTTCGATGGCATATTGCGCTACATTTCCTGATCCGGAAACTAAACAGGTTTTTCCTCTAATTGTATTTCCTACATTCTGAAACATGTTTTCAGCAAAATAGATCAGCCCATAGCCGGTGGCTTCGGATCGTATCAAACTTCCTCCCCATTCAATTCCCTTGCCGGTGAGAACACCAGTAAACTCATTTTTGATTTTTTTATAGGCACCAAATAAATAACCAATCTCGCGCCCACCCACTCCGATATCACCCGCGGGCACATCCGTTCTATGATCGATGTGCCTTGCCAATTCGCCCATAAAGGCCTGGCAGAATTTCATTATCTCATTTTCACTTTTTCCTTTTGGATCAAAGTCCGAGCCTCCTTTTCCTCCACCCATCGGGATACCTGTAAGGGCGTTTTTGAAAATTTGTTCGTACGCTAAGAATTTCAAAATGCTTGGTGTAACAGAAGGGTGAAAACGAAGCCCTCCTTTGTAAGGCCCTATTGCACTGTTCATCTGCACCCGATAGCCCCTGTTGATTTGCACATCGCCCTTGTCATCCAGCCATGTAACACGAAAGGAAATCAATCTTTCCGGCTCAAGTGTACGTTCCAATATTTTCAATTTCACCAGTTCCGGATTCCTGTCTAAGACCGGAATTAAAGATTCAATTACTTCCTGGGCCGCCTGGATAAATTCCGGCTCATTGGGGTTTCTCTTTTTTACAGTTTCAAGAATTACAGTGTGAGCCATGGGCTGGTTTTTTGAGGGGTTTATTATAAAAACGGCACCAATTTAAGAGAAGTAAAGAGAAACCAAGGCAAAATTGGGGTATTTTGACCCGCTTATCATAGAAAATAATGATCCCCTTGTTGGGCTAAAGCTTTTCTTTGAGAAAGCCAGTGGTATAACCTTTTGCATTCTTCACCATGTCTTCGGGGGTTCCGGCAAAGAGTAAATTTCCGCCCTTCTTTTCACCGCCTTCAGGCCCCAGGTCAATTATCCAGTCCGCACATTTGATTACCTCCATGTTGTGCTCAATTACAATTACCGTATGACCTTCGTCTACTAAAGCATTGATCGCCTTCAGAAGTTTGCTGATGTCATGGAAGTGAAGGCCTGTGGTGGGCTCATCGAAGATGAATAGAACATGGTCTTTACTGTCTGTGCTTTTCTTCCCCAGAAAAGAAGCCAACTTTACACGTTGAGCCTCTCCGCCACTCAATGAGTTGGAACTTTGACCTAACTTGACATAGCCAAGCCCTACTTCGTATAGAGGGAGTACTTTATCGTAAACGGGTTTCTTATCCTTAAAGAATACCATCGCATCCTCTACCGTCATATCGAGGATGTCAGCGATATTTTTGCCGTTGTACTCTACTTCAAGAACTTCTTGTTTAAAGCGTTTTCCATGACAACTCTCGCATTTCAAAAAGATGTCAGCCATAAACTGCATCTCCACTTTTGTTTCTCCTTCACCAGAGCAGGTTTCGCAGCGACCTCCCTCCACATTGAATGAATAATGCGAAGGTTTGTATCCACGTTGTTTGCTTAAAGGCTGATCAGCGTAAAGCTGACGAATGGCATCATAGGCTTTGACATAACTGATCGGATTGGAGCGTGAGGATTTTCCTATTGGATTCTGATCCACAAATTCTACCTGAGAAATTCTGGCAATGTCTCCTTCCAGTTTGTCATACTTACCAGGGCTGTCGGCCACAGATCCACTTACTCTGCCAATGGCTGGGTATAAAATTTTCTTTATCAATGTAGATTTGCCACTTCCGCTCACACCCGTTACCACAGTAAGCACGCCAAGAGGAAATTCTACTGTTAAATTTTTAAGATTGTTCTCTCTTGCACCTGATACAACGATTGAGTCTTTCCATGAGCGTCTTTTCGTAGGAACTTTGATTTCTTCCTTCTTGCTCAGGTAATTGGTAGTGTGAGACTTGACTGACCCATTGAGGTCTTTAAGCGTGCCCTGATAAACCAACTCACCACCATGTGCACCGGCATCTGGGCCGATGTCAATGATCTGGTCAGCCGCCCTCATGATTTCCTCTTCATGCTCTACCACAATCACTGTATTGCCCAAATCGCGCAATGATTTTAACACCTCAATCATGCGGGCAGTATCTCTTGGGTGCAATCCAATACTTGGCTCATCCATAATATACATGGAGCCCACCAATGCACTGCCCAATGCGGTAGCCAGCTTGATGCGCTGAAATTCTCCACCCGAAAGTGTGGAGGTAAGCCTGTTAAGTGTGAGATAACCTAACCCAACCTTTATCATGTAATCCACCCGAGAGCGGATTTCTTTTAGTATGCGATCTGAAACTTTCTTGTCATAAGCAGACAACTCAATTTGATCAAAAAAGACGGCTAATTCTTCCAGCGGCATAAGTACCAGATCAGTAATGGAGGTGCCGTTAACTTTTACATAAGCTGCATCCTTTCTTAGCCTTGTTCCCCGGCAATCCGGACAGGTGGTGCGACCCCGGTACCTTGAAAGCATTACCCGGTATTGAATCTTGTGCATTTTAGACCCCAGGTACTTAAAGAACTGATCGATGCCATCAAAATACTCGTTGCCAGTCCACAACACCTCTCGCTCTTTCTCGGTCAGGTCTGAGTAACTTCGGTGAATTGGAAAATCGAACTTAATGCCATTCTTAACGAGAGGTTTTTGCCATTTGCTCATTGTTGGAGTTCTCCAGGGAGCAATAGCGCCTTCAAATACGGAAAGGCTTTTGTCGGGAATGACAAGGTCTTCATCTATGCCCAGCACTTTGCCAAATCCTTCACAAGTGCGACAGGCACCATAAGGATTGTTGAAGCTGAAAAGGTTGGCAGAGGGTTCCGTAAACGAAATGCCATCGAGCTCAAATCGATCTGAAAAATGTAATGGGTCTGAACTTTCAGTGTACACAGTGCAATCACCCAACCCTTCAAAGAATGAAGTCTGAACAGAATCAGAAAGCCTAAAGCTTAAGTCTTCATCATCTGCTTTTGTGACCGCTCTATCTACCAGTATTTCAAACAGGGATGTTTTTTTTGGTTTTTTTTTGGCCTCTAAAATCTCTTCGATAAACTGGCCTTCCCCGTCTACCAAAACGCGTGTGTAGCCTTTGCTCAACAAAAGGGTGAGTTCATCTGCCAGCTTTCTGCCTTTTGCGATCTTAAGCGGACAGGCAATCATAATTTTGGTGCCGTCTTTTAATTTGTGAATGGCATCCAGCACAGATGATACTGTATCTCTTTTTACCAGTTCGCCACTTACCGGTGAATAGGTCTTGCCTATCCTGGCAAATAATAACTTGAAGTAGTCATAAATTTCAGTTGTCGTGCCCACTGTAGATCGTGGGTTCCGGGTATTTACCTTTTGTTCAATGGCGATGGCGGGTGATACTCCTCTGATGTAGTCTACATCGGGCTTCTCCATTCTGCCCAAAAACTGTCGTGCATAGGAGCTCAAACTTTCTACATACATCCGCTGGCCTTCAGCAAATAGGGTATCAAACGCCAATGAAGACTTGCCGGAGCCGGAGAGCCCTGTTATCACTACAAGTTTATTTCTTGGAATGGCTACGCTGAGGTTCTTCAGGTTGTTGACCCTGGCTCGTTTGATGATGATATACTCCCTGGGGTCTAATTGATCAAGTTGGGATTCAGAAAAGGGAGCGACTTTGGCCATGAGCCTGCAAAAATAAAGAATTAGTAGGCAACGAGGGGCTAAAAAAGAAACACCAATCAAAGAATGGTGTTTTTGTGATTAGTTCAGAATCAGAGCTCAGTTATCGAAATCGGGTTCGTAGCTTGGATCTTTCGAGCCTTCATCGTCATCGAAGTCGCCACTTTTGGCGCTATAATCATCTCCATCAAATCCACCGTCATCATCGTCATCCTGCTCGCCAGAATCTACATCATAGCCGCCTGAGCTGTTTTTTGTTGCAGGGACCTTTACCAAATAAAGTGAATCTTCCGTTTCGAGCGGAAAAACGAAGATAGGCTCCTTTTTGGCATTCATGATTCGAGAGATGCTTCCCTCAAATCCATTGGGATGTTGTCTTTTGATCAACTCCCTCAGTTCCTCAGAGAGGGTATCTAAACTTTTAATTATTCTTTTTTTACTATCACCCATGTAGTTGTATATATCAAAAAAACCGGCCTCAAATAGCATAAGAATTTTTATAACAGGCAATATTTTCTTGATTTTTTTTGTGCCTCCAGGGAATATTTTTATCTTTTCATTTCTAAATTAATTAAACCTAACCCATACACTATCGAGCAAGACTTCTACGTTACCTAAAAGTGAGACAGAATGATAGACAGAAGAGTAAGCGACCAGGACTTGGTAGCGCTTTATCAAAATGGTAATGAAGACGCGTTCGAAATGCTGCTTCTAAGACACAAATCGCGAATTTATACGTCCATTTACTTAATTGTAAAGGATCGTTACGTGGCGGAGGATTTGCTTCAGGAAACCTTTATTAAGGCTATAAACACCATTAAGGGAGGTAGATATAACGAGGAAGGTAAATTCCTGCCATGGATTAGCAGAATTGCTCATAACCTTGGCATCGACCACTTTAGAAAGAATAAGCGGCACCCGGAAATTGTGCTGGAGGAGGGAAGTCGGTTGTTCGATACCATGGAGTTTGCCGATGAGTCTTTCGAGTCAACCCAGTTGATGAAGGACAACAAAACGAGGTTAAGGAGTTTTATCAAAGAACTTCCGGTAGAACAGAAGCAGGTCTTGATCATGAGGCATTATTTGCAAATGAGTTTTCAGGAAATTGCAGAAAGAACGGATGTGAGCATTAATACCGCATTGGGGCGTATGCGTTATGCCCTTATCAATCTGAGAAAGAAAATGACGAAAAATAATATTGCCTATGACCCAAACCTTTACCCAAGACGATCTGATCAGGTATATCTACCACGAGACTACGGAGAAGGAGACACGGGAGATTGATAGAGCTTTGATCTGCGACTCTGAATTGCAAAAGCAATACACAGAGTTAGTTACAACGAAAAAGCAATTGGATATCGTTCGAATGGAACCCTCACATGGGTGCATTAACGGCATACTCAATTACGCCAGAGGACTTCAGGAGAAACACTAAGTTCTTTTCATTGTAAGAAATCAAATGATTTCCGCATAATGATATGCAAGGATGGTTATTCCGCATGGGGAATAAGACCGTCCTTTTTTTTTCATTTTGCGGATTTGTAAACAAGAGAGGAGCGCGAAGGACATAACACACTTATTTTCGTGCAATAGTCGCTGTAGTAAAGACTGATTTTTTAAACATTTAGCGACCAAGTTCACATCAAGTCAGCAATTGCACTTTCTTTGCAGCGTGAAAGTTCTGGTTCTGCATCAACATTTTAAAACTCCATCAGTTGGAGGAGCCATCCGATCGTATTATTTGGCAAAAGCACTGGTGAACAGTGGGATGGAAGTAGTTGTCATTACTGGTCATGATCAAACCTACAAAAGGCAGAACGTGGAAGGCATCGAAGTTCATTTTCTGCATGTTCCTTATAACAACAGCTTTGGTTTTTTGAAGAGAAGCATCTCCTTCTTGAGATATGTTTTTAAGTCGGTGAAGAAGGCAGGTGAATTCAAAGACATAAAATTATGTTATGCCATATCTGTGCCCTTGACCGTGGGGCTGGCCGCGAGATGGATAAAGAAGCGATATAAAATCCCATATATTTTTGAAGTGGGCGACCTGTGGCCTGACGCTCCGGTGCAAATGGGGTTTGTGAATAATTACTTTTTTAAAAAGCTCCTTTATAAACTGGAGTACAATACCTATCAGGCGGCTAAATCAATAGTAGCACTCTCACCGTCAATTCAATCGGCCATAGACAAGAAAATTCCTGGCAAAAGAGTAGACATGATCCCCAACATGGCAGATACCAATTTTTTTATTAAAACGGCCAGAGATCCCCGCCTGGAAGAAAAATATAAAGTGAAAGGAAAATTTGTGGTCTCCTACATAGGCGCAATTGGAGTGGCCAATGGGTTGGATCATGTTGTAACATGTGCACAAGCTTCACGCAAAACAGGCCTGCCCATTCAGTTTATCATTTGTGGCGAAGGGGCATTGAAGAATAGATTATTGAAGGAGGTCAAAAGATTGGAGTTGGAGAATTTATTGGTTCTTGATTTCACCAACCGTGACGGAGTAAGTGAGATATTGAATATTACTGATGCAGCCTTGATCAGTTATACGCCTGTACCCATTTTAGAAACGGGCTCTCCCAATAAATTTTTTGATGCATTGGCTGCAGGAAAATTGATTGTTGTCAATTTTGGTGGGTGGATTAAAAATGAAATAGAAGAAAATAATTGTGGTATTTATGTAGACCCACACCAGCCAGCCGATTTAATAAAAAAACTGAAACCGTTTATTGGTGACAAGCTGTTGCTCGAAAACTATCAGTTCAACGCAAGGTCATTGGCCGAGAAAAAGTATTCCAGAGAAGAGTTGTCGGCAAATTTTTCCCGAATAATTGAGGAGGCCATCCCAACGTAGAACGTTACATCGGCCTGTACTTCGATGCTTTAAAAATTTCTCCTGCACTTGGGTTTTGCATGAGCTGGGGCAGGGTTATGCTTTCATTTTGGTCCATGTATTTCTTTACTACTTCCCATCCCACCCAGGTGGCTATTCTGCCCGGACACTTTTCGCCTACTTCCAAAGTCTTCGGCCTTTCTGCCACATATTTCTGTTTGATCAAATGGCTGGTAGAGTAAAAAACTTCGTCCTCCACCAATCTTTTCCAAATCAGATCGCTGTTTTCTCTAGAACCTTCGATCTCCTCTTTGGTATAGCCGATCAATATGCTGTCGGGCAGGCAAGGCAACATTTGTTTTGCGAAATAGTAAGTCTTGCCATAGCTGATCATGTCCGCCAGCACGGTGCGGTCTTCCAGGTTGGTTTTGTTGAATTGGTCATCAATACCATAGAGCAGCATGATGGAAGGGACGATGAAATTTTTCTGATACCTGCGAAGCATATAGTCGTACATGTTGGGTTTGTATCGTGCACCCGGACCCAGATAATAATCTAAACCAATAATGATGAGTGAATCGGATACGTAAATATCACTTTCTAAACCAGTAATAACGGTTTGTACTTTTGGTGGCTCGAAGTGGGGATAGTAATAGGTTAAATTAGTGAAGGCTTCGTTGAGTTCTTCTTTCAATTCACTCAAGTCGCCAAAGACCTGGTGGGTGTCAATTAACAAAGAATCGAAATAAGGGTTGTTGAACCGGCTATACAGTTCATTAATGAAAACGGAGTCGTCAGGATAGCCAGTCCTATTGAAAAAAACATCGCGTAACTCTGTGCGCCTTGAAAAAAAATCGACCAGTTCTTTTTTTGAGGAGAATTGAGTGACGGAATCTTGCAGCTGCTCCACTTCCACAGTTACTTTTTTGCCTGAGGTGTCAGGAATGAAGGCGCATTTTTCTTCATACCCCGTTTTACATCCGGATAAAAACATTACAATAACCAAAAGAGTGAGCACAATTCGCATGGCGCAAAAGTAAGAGACAAGCTGATTAAATCCACCAGATTGTTAACGAAAGGTAAAGCAGTTGATTGTATGATAAGATTACAATACATTAACCCCAAAAAGTCTTTGGACTAAACACAGGAGAATGAAAGCACTGACGTTTCATGGAAAAGAAAAAATAGTATTTGAATCCATCGCTGATCCAGCAATACTGCAGCCGGGCGATGTGATTGTAAAGGTAAAACTGAGCTGTATTTGTGGCTCTGATCTTCACGTTTATTACGAACATGAAAAGGGATTGGACCATGGTACGGCCATGGGACATGAATTTGTGGGAGAAATAGTGGAGGCAGGAAGTGAAGTAAAATTGTTCCGCATTGGCGATCAGGTGATGAGTCCTTTTACCACCAATTGCGGACAGTGTTTTTATTGCCAAATAGGATTGACCTGCCGCTGCGAAAAAGGCCAACTGTACGGTTGGGTTGAGAAGGGAAAGGGTTTACAGGGAGGACAGGCAGAGTTGGTGAGGGTTCCCATGGCAGATGCTACTTTAGAAAAAATTCCTGAAGGGGTTTCATTGGAAGAAGGTTTGCTGCTGGGAGATATTCTATCCACTGGATTTTTCTGTGCGCACCAGGCAGAAATAAATCCAAGGGGAGTGCAGGCTGTGGTGGGTTGTGGCCCTGTGGGGATGATGACCATAGTAGGAGCCAAAGAATATGGAGCCACAAAATTATTTGCCATAGATGCTGTAGAGGAACGATTAAAAATAGCAGAAAGCTTTGGAGCCATCCCCATCAACTTTAAAAAGCAGAATCCATTGGAAGTGATTGTAGAACACAATCAGGGTCGTGGTGCGGATGCCGTTATGGAAGTAGTAGGCAATGGCAGTGCCGCCCGGCTGGCGTATGATATTCTGCGCCCGGGAGGGATAATCTCAACTGTGGGTGTATGCAATGATCAACACCTTGCCTTTTCACCCGTGGAGGCGTACAACAAAAATGTCACTTATAAAGTAGGCAGGTGTCCTGCAAGACATTTTATGGATAAGTTAATTCCTATGGTTCAGCAAAGGAAATATGACCTCACTTCTATCCTTACACACCGCATGCCATTAAGTGCAGGATCGATTGGGTATGATGTCTTTGCCAACAAGAAAGACAATTGTATGAAGGTCGTGCTGGAGAGGTAGAAAAAGAGGCTGTCTCAAAAGTTAAGGAATGTCGTTTTTCTAAGCGAAAGCGAAGAATCCCCATGGTTTGAATTTACAATTAAGGGATGTTTCGCTCAGCAAAACGTGTCACTTTTGAGGCAGCCCCCATTCTTTATAGTCAGCCCAAAATTATTTCTTAGCCACTAGCTTTACCTCAACTTCAAACTCACCATCAATCATGGCGTTCTGGATGGACCAGCCATACATCACTTCAAAGTCTGTCCTTTTCACTTTAAACTTAGCGGCTGCATCTACGGCATTTTTACTGATAGCATTAACTTCAGTGTCAAAAGTGATTTCTTTTGTAATTCCTCTAATGGTTAGATCAGCAACAGTGTGATAGGTGTTTCCTGATTTCTTTTCAGTCTTTTTGATCACCAGTTTAGCCTCAGGAAACTTAGCTACTCCAAAAAAGTCATCAGACTTAAGGTGACCTACCAGTTTGGCATTGTCAGTTTCCTTCTCCAAATCTTTATTGGAGAGTGTATTCATGTCGATCACGAACTCACCACCGGTTATTTTTTCTCCGTCAGTGGATATACTTCCAGATTTTAAATTAATGAGGCCCCAGTGGGAATACGATTTGGCTAAGTGAAAGCCTGTCCACTTCAATTCACTTGCCCCAGTGTCTACGCTTAATTTTTCGTCAGGTGTAGTGAAGGACATTAAAAGTGTAGCCGTTAAGGCAAACAACATCATAAATAATTTTCTCATAAAATTCTCTTTTTTTATTTAGTTGTTTAAACACGTATTTAGGAAGCAATAGTTCAAATACCTGACTATTTTTTTCAGTTTTGCCTTCAATTGGAGAATAATTATGTGTTTTAGGCTAAAATCGAAGGGTTTTTTATTTCGATCTACATCCCTCCCACAACAAACACGGCATTAGAAAACAACATTTTGCCGTTCTCCCAGAAGGAACGGAACAATGGGTTATCGACCAGGTAAATCACCTCACCTCTTCCCTTGTCTTCCACACCAAAGACCATCGTATTGCTAAGGGTCTGGTTGGCCTTATACCCGGCAAAGCCCATCAGTGGTTTTACGTTGCCTCTTAATGTGCCTACATTCCACCCATCCTGCATATAATCATATCGCATTGAGGTGGTGCGCAAACTGTAGTAAGAGTCTCCCAAACCAAAACTAAGCGGGTGCGATGGATCCAATGTCACTTTATAGATCGCGCCAAAAATGGAGTGGCTGAGTTGCTTTCTTTCAGCGGCATCGTATTGCACCAGTGTATTGTCCTTTTTGATTTGCTCATCCGCCTTTTCGGCAGCTTTTTTAGCTTCTTCACTGGCATACTTTTGCAAGCCAAATCCTTTTTTATCGGCAAATGAATTTAGTGCCTGGGCGGTCACAATTAACTTTCCCCCGGCAGAAACCCAATCTCCTATTTTGCCAAGAAGTTCCTCATCAAACATTCTATAATTGCCAGGAGGAACAATCAGCACATCGTATTTTTCCAATGAAATGGATTTGAAATAATCCGTGCCAATGATAGTGACAGGATAATTCAATTGTCTTTCGAAGAAGTGCCATGTCTCACCAAAGCTTAATGATGAAGTTTGATCACCACCCAGAAGCGCTATTTTGGGCGCTTTCAGATATTTTACATCGCCTGAGCCAAAATCTTTTCCACTGTCCACAAAACCGGTGGTGGTGGTGTAGATTTTTCTTCCCATGTTTTTGGCAAGGGTTTGCAAGGCGTTGTCAAAATCGGCTTTGGATTCATTGTTTCTTCGGGTAACGATAAGTGTACCGGGATCAAAACTATTTCCTCCGACATTAAATCCTTTTTCTGAAGAACGTACCTTAAAATCATCCTTGAGCAGTGCAGCAAGGAACTTTACATCTTCTATGGCCTGGTATTTGAAAATGTAAGCATATGGCTTAGCGGCCACACTTGAATTTTCTACTTTCTTTTGCTCGTAAGGTTTGCTCACATTAATTCGTTCGTTTAATGCATAACCCTTCAATCCGTAAGCATACATCAGATTCCATGCAGTGATATCATAAGTTATAGAATCATGGAGGTTCGATTGGGGCTCAAACAGAGTGGTAATAAACCTTCCTTTAGGTTGATAAATATTAATGATCACATCGTCTGTGTTGACAGAGACAGTTTTGTTGGATTGGGTTTGGAAGTCAAATCCCTTAGTAGATTTTCCCGCAGAAGGATGTCCGTATTGAATGCGGTGTGTATCCATCCAGGCTGTTATGCGATTGACTTTGTCCGCATTGTTGTCCGCCTTTATCACATATGTTTTGTATGGAGAAGCAGGGTTGGACATGTTTTCCTTAAAATACTTTTCAAACTCGGCAGTAACCCTGGCCGCATTCTGCGAAGTAATTTCTACAGTAGACAGTCCACTGGTGTAGTGGTGTGTAAGCCTGTCTTTCAATGTCAATGGATCCCCCTCTTTGGTTGTGATGGTCAATCCTCCAAAACCACCGCCCCCTTGCTCATAGGTCATACCTATTGCGCCATTGAAAGTAGGATAAGTGTCTCCATAGCTTGGATAAAAGAGATCAAATCTTTCTTTTGTAAAATACAGCCAGCCCTGCTCATCAAAGTGTTTTGCATTGTTTCTTCCGATCATGGTTTCAAATTCCCGCTGCCACACAGAAATCACATCGTGCAATGGTTCTGCCGCAGGACTGAAGTAGTAGGGGCTGTTAAAACTTTGCTCGTGAAAGTCCACGTGAATATGAGGCATCCATTGGTTGTATAATTTTAATCTGGCTTGTGATTCAATTTGCGATTCCCATGCCCAATCTCTGTTCAAGTCAAACAAGTAGTGATTGGCCCTTCCACCGGGCCATGGCTCACGGTGTTCTTTGGCATCCGGACTGGGATCTGGAGGGTAATTTCCATATTGATTATAAAAGTTGGCGTAACGGTCACGGCCATCAGGGTTGATACAGGGGTCTATAATGACAACGGTGTTTTTCAGCCATTCCTGAGTTTTGGCATTTTCCGGGTTGGCCAAATCATACAGGGTTTTCATTGAAGCTTCCGTGGAGTTGGCTTCATTTCCGTGTACGTTATAACTCAGCCAAACCATGGCCACATTGGTTGAAGGAGTTCCTTGTTCAAGGCCGGTCCTCTTCAGGTTGTCGAGGCGAATCTGATCCAGATTTTTGAAATTTTCATCGGAGGCTATGACAGCTACAATCAACGGCCGATGTTCATAGGTTTCTCCGTATTGAATGAATTTGATATTGTTCGGTCTTGCCGCTGCCACTTGCTGAAAGTATTCCACTACTTTATGATGGCGGGTGAAGCGGTCTCCCAGCTCATAGCCGAGAAATTGTTCCGGGGTTTGGAGTTGTGTCTGCGCAAAGGCAGCAATAAATACAAGATTGAGTAGCAAGGATGAGAGGATCTTCTTCATAAACAGAATTATTTGAAGTGGTAAATTAACAAAGACTTTTCACATCTCCCTGCTACTCTGTTCCGGATTGTGATTTTCTATTTCAAAAGGCGCTTAACTTGTGGCAAGTGGTGAGCGATGTGTTCTTTCATAAACTCCAGCGCCTGAATAATGTTGAGTTTTCCTACAGCCGGATGCTTAAAAATCATTCGTTTTGTTTGATCATCTCTTATTTCTTCCAATAAATTTTTCAATGCTTCTCGGCTAGCATTCCATTCTGCAATTAGTTCATCAAGGCTGGTATAGGTTATGGTGAATGCAACAACAGGCTGGGGTGCATTAAACTTAAGCGGCAGCCGTTGAGAAATTTTTAGAACAACCATCTTTAGCGTTTCTATCAAGCCAGAGTCTTTTGCCTGATCAATGCCCTGCATTTTTTTTCTTAAATACTGAACGGATAATTTCTCCGCAGACACCAGATGAGCCAGTATTTGGTGCAAAGACCATTTGTTATTTCCAGGGCTTGTGTTAAACCGATCAGGAGTGTTTTTCACGCTGTCTAACAACTGGTGGCGTTGTGCTTCGAGGGAATTAAATAATTGATGGAGTCTTGTATTCACACTACAAGATATTGAATTCAATAACAGTTAAAGAAATCAATTTGATAGGATGAAAAGGTTTACTTATCTTCATTTAACATAAACCAACCCAAACTTCAAATTCATGGAAAATTATGATCCGTACAGTGGAGGTATAATGGCCGCAATGGGAGCATTTGCCTTTATTTATTTTGTTATTTTAGTTATAATAGTTGCTGGTCTGTGGAAGGTATTTGAGAAAGCGGGGAAGCCAGGCTGGGCAGCCATTATTCCTATTTATAATATAATTATTCTCTTAGAAATTGTGGGCAAGCCTACATGGTGGATTATTCTGATGTTAATTCCATTTGTCAACTTCATCATTGCAATCATTCTCTACCATCAGTTGTCTCTGTCCTTTGGACAAGGAGTGGGAATGACCATTATGTTGATCTTGTTACCATTTGTGGCACTCCCTATCTTAGGATTTGGAAGTGCGAAATACAGCGGCCCACCGGCCGCGGCTTAGTAGTTTTACTAATGGTGTAAAACCCGGTTTTTTCTTATGAAGAGATCGGGTTTTTATTTGCAGTTTTTTCTAATGGCACCCTTTGCGTCAGGTGATCCTAACTCCTCAGCTCTTTTCAAGTCAAGACAACCATCGTAGTTATTGTTCATAAGAAGTTTGATCATTCCACGCTGGTAGTAGGTCTCAGGGTCACTTGGGTATAGTTCTATCGAGGCAGTGTAATCGTCCACTGCTCCTGCGTATTCTTCTTTTTCCGTTCTGCTGAGTGCGCGATTGTCGTAGTATGTAGGGTTGGTCGGATCTAATTCCAAAGCACTTGTATAGTCAGCAATGGCACCATCGTAATCTTCGGTGGCATATTTGAGCACACCCCGCAGATTGTAGGTTTCAGGGTCTTCATCGTCCAATTCAATGGCTTTGTTGTAGTCCTCCAAAGCTCCTTTTACATCTTCCACGGCACTTTTTGCCAGGGCGCGGTTTTCGTATTGAAGCGGATCATTTGGATTTAATTTGATGGCCATGTCATAGTCCTTGATGGCTTTATCAAAAACATCTGTATTGTAATAGGCAACTCCCCTATAATTGTAAAGCGAGGCATCATCTTTATCCAGTTCGATGGCTTTGGTATAATCGTCAATGGCACTTACAAATTCACCCAACTCAGATTTTACCACACCCCGGTTGAAGTATTTATCGTCATCTTGTGGTCCAAGCTCTAATGCTTTTGAAAAATCGAAATAAGCATCCTGTAGTTCATCAATGTTATACCTGGCAAAGCCTCTGTTAGTGTATGCATCTGCATATTTGGGATTGAAGGTGATGGCTTTGTTAAGGTCTTCAATGGCATCGTAATCATCCCCCAGCGCTATTTTGGATTCACCTCTGAAGTTGAGCGCCTCTGCATAAGTAGAGTCAATTTCCAAGGCAAAGGTGAAATCTGCAATGGCACCATAAAAATCCTCAAGACCCATTCTGGCCTGACCTCTCATCGATAGTGCAGCTTTATCTTTGGGGTTGGCATCTATTAACTTCGACAGGGCTGATTTGGCACCATTAAAGTCTTTTGCTTCAAGCTTTTTCCGAGCATTGTCCAGAGCAGCATTACTGGACTGCGAAAAGCAGGCTAATGAACCAATACAAAACAGGGCAGTCGCGATTAATCTCATTGTCAAATCAGGAATCAATATTTTATTTGAAGGGACAAGTTAAAAAGAAAAGCGCACTTGGCAGGTGGCAGATTACCTATGATTAACTCTTCTTAATTTGTGAGGGCACCCACTGAAGACTCAATGCCCACCCATGTATGGCGTTGGTGCTGCCTGTTCCAGACCCAGTGACTTTTGACCCAAACGGTTTTATGACAGGGCTCGGGTTTTATTATTACCCTCTGTTTTCTGACTTGCGCTTCCGCGTCAAGGCTCCACATCGAAAGGATCAACAGGGTCAGAAAGATTAAAAATGAGATGAGCTTCTTCATTTCTCATTATTTATTCTTTTGACCCCTCGGTTCGCCACCGATTTAACCGGGGCTTTAGAATCTTATAAAAATTCATTAAATTAATGTTTAAACAAATAATTAAATCCAATGAAATCCCAATGAAATCGACTCTATCAACCCTTGGAAGGCTACTTTATGCTATTCCCTTTGCCGTTTTCGGGCTTTTTCACTTTATGAATGCAGAAGGAATGGCACAAATGGTACCTGTACCGGGCGGTGTGTTTTGGATCTATCTGACGGGCACAGCCATGATTGCTGCATCTATTAGTATCGTTATTAGGAAAAAGAGTAGTCTTGCCTCGCTATTGCTGGGAGCTTTATTATTGGTTTTTGTGCTTACTATTCATTTACCGATGGTACTGGGCGGTGATCAGTCGGCTATGGGACAGCTCCTGAAGGATTTGGCTCTGGCTGGTGCTTCATTCTTCTATTCCAGTACCTCGGAAGATTAACCACAACCTCACCCAACCTTAAAAATCTCCACATTGGTGTAGATTTTTATACACTTCTACCATTTATCCTCTTTACTCAACCTGTGCGCCTTCAGGACGTATATATTTGTTTCAAACCCTTAACTCAAATGATTAAGAATTCTACTTTATTCTTCGTGGCAATGATCATCACGATTCTGGCCAGTGCACAGGAAAAGTCCCTGGATATGAAAATGGATTTTGAAGATTATGATCCTCCTTCAACCCTGGTCGTTCCTGAGCATCACATTACCAAAGCCAAATTTCCATTCGTAGATATTCACAATCATCAGTTTGGAATGCCCACCATGGATTTGGGAAATCTGATCACTGAAATGGATAAGATGAACATGGCCGTAATGACCAACTTAAGCGGCAGAGGACGCGGCAGTACCGAACATCTAGAGAATTCATTAAAGAATGTAAAAGACAATTACCCCAACAGGTTTTTAGTTTTTACCAATGTGGACTTTGATGGAATTGACGATGCAGACTGGACCAAAAGAACGGTAAAACAGCTTGAAGAGGATGTGAAGAAAGGTGCCAAAGGTTTAAAGATTTACAAATCTTTAGGGATGTTCAACAAAGACAGTAAGGGAAATAGGATTCATATCGATGATCCTAGAATTGATCCGGTATGGGCAAAGTGTGGTGAGCTGGGAATTCCTGTTTTAATCCATTCAGCGGATCCGAAACAATTTTGGCAACCCATCGACAATCAAAATGAAAGGTGGTTGGAGTTAAAGACACATCCGGGCAGAAGACATGATAACGACCCCGTTTCCTGGGAAACAATTATTCAAGAACAGCACAACATTTTTAAGAAACATCCGAAAACTAATTTTATAAACGCGCACATGGGCTGGTATGCCAGTGACTTAAAAAAATTAGGGGAGTTGATGGATTTGTATCCCAACATGTATGCCGGGATAGGTGCCATTATTGCTGAGTTGGGAAGGCAACCGCGTGCGGCTAAAGCTTTTATTGATAAATACCAGGATCGTGTACTCTTTGGCAAAGACAGTTGGGTACCAGATGAGTACGAAACTTATTTTAGGGTACTGGAATCTGAAGATGAGTATTTTCCATACCATAAACGTTACCATGCTTTTTGGAGAATGTACGGCCTTGGGTTGCCAGACAACCTGCTTAAAAAATTATACTACAAGAATGCAATCAAGCTAATTCCAAGTATAGACAGAACGTTGTTCCCTGATTAAACGTCCGATAAAGATTCATTTTGATGTGGAGCAAATCCCTTTGGCTCGTAGTATTGGTGCTGTTAACAGGTTGCGTGCCTGAGGAACAGGTTGTATTGCGTGCCATCGACAATGTTGAGTTAGCACCAGGCAAAGGTGCTGATCCAGTTTTAAAAGCAGATGCCCGATTTTATAATCCGAATAAGATTAGGATGAAAGTAAAAGCCATCGAACTCGATGTGTTTATCGATGGCAAAAAATCAGCACGGGTGGATCAAAAGCTCAAGTCGGTAATAAAGTCTCAAGCTGAGTTTACTCTCCCTTTAGAAGTTCAACTATCTATGAAGGAGATTGGCTTGGTGGATGCGTTGCTGGGACTGTTTGGTGGGAAAAAATATTTAATCAATTATAAGGGTCATATCAAAGTGACAGTCAGGGGCTTCCCTTTAAGAATTCCTGTGGATTACTCGAAAGAGGTAAGGTTAAGGATTTAAGCATCTATTTTTTTTACCTGACAATCATTATTAAATTAATGGCAATTATTTTCAATGATCTCAATAGGAGCTTTTTTCTTAGCATCTCTCTTATTGCTTGTAATTATTCTACAGGTACGGGCTTACTATATTCTTAAGAGACAGAACAGCATTATCACCAAACAAAGCATTGAGATTCAAAAGCAAAATGAAGCTTTAGCGAGGCAGAATCAACAGCTCAACGATCTGAATATAGAAAAACAACAGATCATCGGAGTTGTTTCGCATGATTTAAAAGGTCCCTTCAATCGCATATTCGCAATAATGCAATTGATGAGTATGTCGGGAGATAATTTGACGGATGACCAGAAGGAATATGTGGGAAAAATTCATCAAATAGCAGTAGACGGATTGAATATGGTGCGCAACCTTCTTGACAGCAGGCAGATTGATGAGAAAATTCTGGATCTTACTTTGGAGCCCATTGAGCTAAAACCTTTTGTTTCTTCCTTTGTAAAAAATTTCAGAAGTGTAGCCGACAGAAAAAAAATTAATCTCCATTTTAAAGGTCCGGACGGTGTGGTAGTGATGGCAGATCGTCTTTATCTCAGCCGCATTCTTGACAATTTACTTTCCAACGCCATAAAATTTTCTGAGAAGGAAAAGAATGTGACTGTTTCAATTGAGAATAGCGGTGAGCAGGTTTTGTTAACGGTAACGGATGAGGGGCCGGGAATTAGCGAAGAAGATCAAAAAAAGCTGTATCTGAAATTTCAAAAGTTAACCGCGCGACCTACGGGAGGAGAAAGCTCTACAGGGCTTGGGTTATCGATTGTGAAAACTCTTATTGAAAAGATGGGCGGAAGTATTAGCTGCAAAAGTCAGTTGGACAAGGGAGCAGCGTTTACTATTTCTTTGAAAAAAGACAGTTAATCAAACAGGTAGTAATCATCCTCTTTACCACTAAGGATGGACTCCAAAGATTCAATTACATTTTCATCTTTGATCACATAATCTCTTACCCCTTTTTGGATAAAGCTTAAGACCATATTGCCATCATCCAGGGCGCTGAGCATAATTACTTTATTACTATCCTTAATCAGGTCCTTGATTTTTTCATAGAGATCAATGCCACTCATACCGGGTAACTTATAATCAATGATTAAAACATCAGGCAACTTTCCATTAATTTCCTTCAGGGCATCTTCAGCAGTGGTAAAGGTGCTGATCTGATATTCTGAATTTTGACCCAAAGCTTTTTTTATAAACTCAGCGTAGATCTCATCATCCTCTATCAAAAATATTCTCATGCGCCATATTTATTTCAGGACGTGCAATATAAATATAATAACGTTTACGCTATTCCCAGTGGCTAAAATTAGTCATAAAAGATCATTTTAGGCAACTTCGAGCGCTTCTTCCTCTCAGGCTACCATTTAAAGGATTCCGCCTTGGAATAAATGGGGTTTCCCTCTATATTCCCTCTATCTAACCTAACCTATGATGAAACTAAAAAGCCTATTATTTGCCATTCTGGTGATCGCTATGGTGCAATGTGCACCACAAAATTCCAAACTCAAGTTTGCTATTTCATTTACACAGGAAATGTCTGATCAAGCCCAGGATGGTCGCCTGCTAATAATGTTGGCAAATAATAATGAAAGAGAGCCCAGGTTCCAGATCAATGAAGGACTAAAGGCTCAGCTTGTATTTGGTGTGGATGTTGAAGGTATGCAACCAGGGGATAAGATTGTTATTGATGAAACTGCTTTTGGTTTTCCCATCAAAAGTATAGCTGATATTCCTGCCGGAACATATTATGCTCAGGCTTTGATCAATCGTTATGAAACCTTTAATCTAAAAACAGGGCACACCGTGAAGCTTCCGCCAGATCGCGGTGAGGGTCAGCAATGGAACCGTAAACCTGGTAATTTTTACAGTACTCCCACCCAGGTGGAAATTGACCCGGCACGCGCTGCAACAATCAGTATTGAGATGGATCAGATTATACCTCCCATTGAGGAACCTGAAGACACGAAGTACATTAAGCATATAAAAATGCAAAGTGATTTGTTAACGGAATTTTGGGGTAAACCCATGTACTTAGGCGCCCACGTTCTTTTACCGGAGGGGTTTGATGAACATCCTGAAGCAAAATACCCATTGATGATTTATCATGGACATTTCCCAAGTGATTTTGGTGGATTTAGAACAGATCCACCCGATCCTAATATGGATACTACAGACTACAGCGCAAGATTTGGCATTTATGGATACAAAAAGATTGAACAGCAAGAGGCCTATAATTTTTACCAACAATGGATAAGTAAAAATTTTCCGCGATTTATTGTGATTGAGATTCAACACCCAACTCCTTATTATGATGACTCCTACGCAGTAAACTCTGCCAGCATGGGGCCCTATGGTGATGCAATCATGAAAGAATTGGTGCCGGAAATAGAAAGCAGGTTCAGAGGCATTGGAGAAGGTTGGGCAAGATTTACCTACGGAGGTTCTACTGGGGGCTGGGAGGCCCTTGCCGTTCAGATGTTCTACCCAGACGATTTTAATGGGTGCTTTGCGGCCTGCCCTGATCCTATTGATTTCAGATCATTCTCTCTTGTAAATATTTATGAAGATAAGAACGCTTACTTCTACGAAAGTGATTTCAAAAAGCTGCCGCGTCCTGCTCATCGCGATTACCTGGGTCAAATTCAGAATACCATGGAGGAGTCGAACCATTATGAATTGGCTTTGGGAACGAAGACCAGATCAGGGCAACAATGGGATATTTGGGAAGCGGTTTACTCTCCACAGGGAGAAGACGGTTATCCCAAAAGAATTTTTGATAAAATGACTGGCGAAATAGATCCTGAAGTAGCAGCCTACTGGAGAGAAAACTATGACCTGCGTTATATCCTGGAAAGAGACTGGGCTACCCTTGGGCCCAAACTGGAGGGAAAAATTCATATTTATTGTGGGGATATGGACAACTACTACCTGAACAATGCAGTGTATCAGATGGAGGAGTTTTTAAAGAAAACAGAAACACCGTTTTATAAAGGAGAGGTAGACTATGGAGACAGGGCCGAGCATTGCTGGAATGGAGATCAGGTAAACCCTAACTACATTTCCAGATTGCGGTATAATACCATGTACCTTCCTAAAATTCTAAAAAGAATTTCGGAGAGCGCACCGACAGGAGCAGACTTAAAAAGCTGGAGGTATTAATTTATTTTAACTCTCTTAAATAAAGTTGAATCGTATTTTCAAGACCAAAATATAGGGCATCACTGATCAGTGCATGCCCTATTGATACTTCTTCCAACCAGGGGATACTGGTATTTAAATACCTAAGGTTACTAAGGTCAAGGTCGTGGCCGGCATTCACTCCAAGACCAGCCGCTTTTGCTACACGGGCTGCTTCTACAAAATTCTTAACGGCAAGCTCTTTATTTGCAGAGTAGCCTTTTGCGTAAGGCTCAGTATAGAGTTCAATTCTGTCTGCCCCGGTTTCTGTTACGGCTTCTATCATCTTTGGAGAAGCTTCAACAAATAAGGACACACGGCCAGCAGACTTTTTTAATGTAGCGATCACTCCTTTAAGAAACTCCCGATGTGTAATGACATCCCACCCGGCATTGGAAGTGAGCACATCAGGTGGGTCTGGCACCAGGGTGGCTTGTTCTGGCTGTACTTCTTTTATCAACTGAAGATAACGATCGTCCGGGTAGCCTTCTATATTGAATTCTGTGGTGACCACTTCCTTAAGTTGAAGGACATCATAATATCGAATATGTCTTTCATCAGGGCGAGGGTGCACGGTAATTCCCTGTGCTCCGAAGGCTTCGCAATCCTGTGCTACTTTTACAACATTTGGATTATTTCCACCCCGTGCATTTCGGAGTGTGGCAATTTTATTAATATTGACGCTAAGACGTGTCATGAATTTTCTCTGGATTATTTATGTATAGTATCGGGGTATAAATTTACACTATTGGAAAGATATGAGCCTAAAACAACAAATTGATAAAGACATCAAAACCGCGATGTTGAACAAACAAAAAGAAGAGTTGTTGGCCCTAAGGGCAGTGAAGTCAATGATTCTTTTGGCTGAAACTGAAAAGGGTAAGTCGGGTGAGTTGGATAAAGAAACAGAGGATAAGTTGTTGATGAAGGCAGCCAAACAACGAAAAGAGTCTGCTGAAATTTTCAAAAAGGAAGGGAGGGAGGATTTATTTGCAAAGGAATCTTTTGAGTTGGAAATTATTTCCAGATATCTTCCCAAACAGCTTTCTGAAGAAGAGATAGCAGCTGAAATAAAAAAAGTAATAGCTCAGGTGGGTGCATCCGGCCCACAGGATATGGGTAAAGTGATGGGGGCGGCAACAAAAGCAATGGCGGGTAAAGCGGATGGAAAAGTTATCTCTGAAATCGTAAAAAAACTTCTTGCTTCTTGAACAAGCTCGACATTTTTATTGGAGTGGTGCTGCTATTTGGTGCTTACCGCGGATATAAAAATGGATTTTTGATGGGGCTTATTTCTCTCGTGGCCATTGTGTTGGGGATCTTTGGGGGATTCAAGTTGATGGGTGAGGGAATGTTGTTGTTGCAACGAGAGTTCAATGCAGATACAAGTGTATTGCCTTACATTTCATTTCTGTTAATTTTTATCATCATTGTAGTAGGGGTAAATGTGATCGGAAAATTAGTGAAGGCAAGTATTGATAAAACCTTTTTGGGCACCCTGGATGAAACTATGGGTGCAATTTTAGGTGTTTTCAGGTGGTTGTTTATGATGAGTGTTGTATTGTGGATACTTGACTCTCTGGAACTGAACCCCAGTGCCGACTGGACTGAGGGCTCAATTCTGTATCCTTATGCAACATTGTTTGCGACAGAGTTAGCTGATTGGGTTTCAGGGTTTTTGCCTTTTTTCAAAGAAACTTTCAAGCAGTTCTAAGGTTCGGTTTTTTTTGTTTACTTATAGGAAATTAAGCAATAATGGCGTTGGTGGTTAAAGAAAAGAGTGGGTTTAAATACGTTGATGAAGGTCAGGGGCCGGTTTTAATGCTTCTACACGGTCTTTTTGGGGCATTGAGCAATTGGGAGGAGGTGATCACACGGTTTTCGCCTCATTTTCGGGTAATAATCCCCATGTTACCCATCTATGAAATGCCCATTAAGGAGGCAGGCCTGGAAGGCTTACGCAAATTTGTGGAGGATTTTGTGGAGGTGATGCAGCTTCAGAATATGATTATCATGGGTAATTCATTGGGGGGTCATGTGGGTATTCTTTATACCCTACACAATAAAGAAAAGGTGGATAAACTGGTGCTCACCGGAAGCTCTGGATTATTTGAGAATACAATGGGAGGTTCTTATCCACGAAGAGGCAGCTATGACTATATCAGAGAGCGGGTAGCCTATACATTTTATGATCCTAATGTGGCATCCAAAGAGCTGGTGGATGAAGTTTTTGAGACTACGAAGAGTATCCCTAAGTGCATGCGGATTGTTGCTATCGCAAAGTCAGCACAGAGAAACAATCTGGCTGCAGATTTACCGGGTTTAACGGTTCCCACTTTGCTGGTTTGGGGATTAAATGATACGATTACACCGCCTATGGTGGCACATGAATTTAATAGATTGATACCCAATTCTCAATTGAGGTTTATAGACAAATGTTGTCATGCGCCAATGATGGAGCATCCTAAGGTATTTAATGAGATGGTTCAGGATTTTTTAACAAATTAAAATGGTTGCAGCCGATATAATCAATTTAATGATCCCACCCCTCAAGGGTTCAGACGATGCCCACAAGGCAATGGTGTGGATGGAAGAATTCAGATGCAATCATTTACCCGTTATTGAGAACAATCAACTACTAGGATTTATCTCTGAAGAGATTATACTTGAGGAAAATGATGTTGAGAAAAAGCTATCCGAATTTCAGTTGGTAGGAAAAGAATGTGTAGTTAGCAAAGACTCTCACTTTTACGATATATTAAAAGTTGCAGGAGATCATAAGCTACAGTTGGTAGTTGTGTTGAACGAAGCAAAGGAGTATGAAGGAGTGATTGCCGTTCAGGATATTATGACCGCTTTTGCGCAATCTGCGGCTGTGCAAATTCCCGGAGGCATTCTTGTGCTATCACTTGATCTGATAGATTACTCACTGGCGGAAATAAGCAGACTAATAGAGGAGAACAAAGTAAAAATTCTTAGCAGTATTGTAGTAGAAGATCCGCTGGACAGCAGAAAAATTAAACTGACAATTAAGGTTAATCAATTAGATCTTACCCGAATAGTAGCGACCCTGGAGCGGTTTGATTATAAAATAATAGGTCGCTATCAGGAAGACAAAAAGAACTTTGAAGACAAGGACAGAATTGACATGTTGATGCGATACCTGAACATCTAACATAAAAGGAAACGCCTTATTGAGATCCACTATAATGCAAATCGGAATTCACGGAAAGGAAGTAAAAGGGCAACAAGTAAAATTCGTAGAGGATTTTCTAGAAACTTTAATCTCCAAAAAAGTTGAAGTAAGAGTATCGTCTAAGTTTTTAAAATATTTAAAATCACCCCGTATATCTCAGTTAAAAATAAAGTCTTTTGATCTGGGCGATAATCTGAATCGCCTCGATGCATTTATTTCATTGGGAGGAGATGGGACTTTGTTGGATTCTATTACCTACCTGGGAAAGAATGAAACTCCTATAATGGGGATCAACACGGGAAGGATGGGCTTTCTGTCCACTATTAGCAGGGATGAGACAGAGCAAGCTATCCATCATTTATTAAACGGAACTGTGCAAACGGATACACGAACGGTGCTATCATTAGAGACAGACAAAAAGCTTTTTAAAGGTTTGAATTTCGCCTTAAATGATTTTACGATCATAAAAAAGGATACGTCTTCAATGATCAACATCCATGTGTTTGTGGATAATGAATTGTTGAATTCCTATTGGGCTGATGGAATTATTGTATCTACCCCTACAGGATCAACAGGATATTCACTAAGCTGTGGAGGACCTTTGTTGTACCCGCGCTCAGAAAGTTTTGTAATTACTCCAGTAAGTCCACACAACCTCACGGCAAGGCCAATTGTAATTTCTGATAATTCTAAAATTAGTTTTCACATAGAAGGAAGAAGTAAAAAGTTTCTTATCTCATTGGACTCGCGCGTAGAGTCAATTGATGGATCCGTCAACCTGAAAGTGAAAAAAGCTAAGTTTAAGGTTCAACTGATTCAAATGCCCGGACAGCATTACTTTAAAACACTACGTCAGAAGCTCCATTGGGGGTTAGATATAAGGAATTAATTTATAGCTTTGTAATTGGCAAATTCTCTTTCCTATGAGAAAATTATGGTTGGTGGTACTTTCTTTGTCGCTATTAATAGTAGTGACACCAGAGGCAGAAGCCCAGATGAACAGAAAGTCGATAAAGAAGAACAATAAGCGCATTGCGAGTTATCGCGGGCGGAAGTCTTCTTTTGGTAAAGAGAAGAAATATAATTCCGTAGGTCTTTCTTTAAATGCAGTTAACTATTATGGAGATCTTGCCCCCCGCCCTCAGCGAATAAGCACAGACATTTCCTTTACACGCCCGGGCTTTGGTCTTTCTTTTGTTCACCGTTTTGGCCCCCGATATAGTGTAAAAGGCGAATTTATGTATGCGACCATCAAGGGCTCTGATGCAGATTCAGCAGACCCGGGTGATTTAGAAAATGGAATTTTCAGATACCAACGGAATTTATCTTTCAGAAACAGGATCAAAGAACTGTCTGTTGTTGCCATATTTGATCTCTTTGAAAATCAATCAACCTATATAAGTAGGGTGAGATGGACGCCCTATGCATTTTTAGGAGTGGCGGGATTTCACCACAATCCGCAAGCGCAAGCTCCTGCAACAGACTTAAATGGTAATCCGTTGGCGGAAGCCGGCCAATGGGTTGACTTGAGACCACTGGGCACGGAAGGGCAATATGCTGACCTGCAGCCCACAGCGGTAAATTCTGGCATTGAACCTTATAAACAAATTCAGATAGCCATACCATTTGGAATTGGAGCTCGTTTTAGACTTAATGAGGTAATGGATTTGTCAGCGGATATTGCTTTTAGATACACTTTTACAGATTACCTCGATGATGTAAGTCAGAACTATGTGGATCTTGATAGACTCAGTAGCCCATTGGCCCAGGCTATGTCATACCGGACTAATGAATTGGCGGGCTACCCAACCAGCCCTACAGCCTCAACCGTGGCAGGGGTGAATGTGCAAAATGGATATGGCAGTGAATTTAGAGACAATCTCCGTGGAAGTAAATCCGATCGCGACATCTATATGGTTACCAGTGTCAGACTTTCCATCATTCTGGGCGCAACTTTCCACAAGGCAAAATTCAGATAATAGATGCTGAACAGGGTAAGCGCAATAGGTGTGATCCTGATCACTGGATTAATTTTTTCTCCCGCAACGTTTGCTCAAATCTCACAGCGTTCAGAATTAGGATTTGGTATTGGTACTTTTACCTATACCGGAGACCTTTCCCGAACTTACAATTTTGTGAATTCGAGACCTGCCGCTACGGCCTTCTACAGAGCCAACATCAGTAAAGTCATCAGTTTTAAAACAGCCCTTACGGGAGGTAAATTGGCCGCATCGGACAAAAGAGCCCCTATTGATGCCTTTGCAAGACAACGAGATGCTTCCTTTAATATCTTTTTATTAGAAGGTTCTGCAACCTTTGAATATCACTTCCTTGATTGGAGAGATGATAAAAGAAGGTTACGGTTTACACCTTATTTGTTTGCCGGCATTGGGTTGTTCGGTATTTCAGGCGTACAGGCAAAGCCTGCGGAGTATAGCAATATGCAGGTTGGCATTCCTTTTGGCGGAGGTATGAAGTACGTACTGAACCCCAAATGGTACATCGCCTTTGAGTTGGGGATCAGAAAAACATTTTTTGATTACCTGGATAATATTTCTGACGAAGATCCGGCATTCAAAAACTATCAATACGGAAATAAATACGATTACGATAATTACTTTTTTACGGGCATTTCAATAACCCGCACTTTTTACGATATACCCTGCGCAACTAATCCTTACAGATAGCCGTCTTAAATTGACCATTTCGCATTATGAGGCAGTGTTTAGAGGGGTTGGCATTGTCTTGTGAAAAGTTTGAAAAATAGGCTATTTTTGCTGCCTTGTGGCCACTTCTAAAGAAGATATAGACCCTAATAACTTGCCTCGTCATATAGCCGTTATCATGGATGGTAATGGAAGATGGGCGAAAGGAAAGGGAGCGGCTCGTATTTTTGGGCATCGCAACGCCATCCAGGCGGTTAAGGATGTTACGGAAGGATGTGGCGAGTTGGGTATTAAGTACCTGACTTTATACGCTTTTAGTACAGAAAATTGGGGGAGGCCAAAGGAAGAAGTTGATGGTTTAATGGAATTGTTAGTGAATACGTTAAAAAAAGAGATTAATTCGCTGCATGAAAATAAAGTTAAACTGAAGACTATTGGTGATATAGGACATTTGCCCAAGGCATGTCAGGATAACTTAAGTCAGGCCATTGAGGCGACAAAGGACAATCCAGGCTTGACATTGATTCTGGCGCTAAGTTATAGTGGCAGATGGGAAATAGTGGAGGCAACAAAGGCCATTGCCAAAGATGTTAAAAGTGGTAAGGTAGATGCCGATGCGATCAATGAGAAATTGGTTTCATCATATTTGAAGACTAAGGATATACCAGATCCTGAGTTGTTAATAAGAACTAGTGGAGAAATGAGGGTGAGCAATTTTTTACTTTGGCAAATAGCGTATACTGAATTGTTCATTACCAAAACATTGTGGCCTGATTTCAGAAGAGAAAATTTATATGAAGCTATCTGTGCATACCAAGCAAGGGACAGAAGGTTTGGAAAAGTAATAGAGAGAACTGTGTAAACCTGATGAGAAGAATATTACCCCTTGTTTTGTTGTTTTTTATTTTGGCTATTCATACTGTGAAGGGGCAGTTTAGGAGAAACCGAACACAGGAAACTGTCCAATTGTCAGAGAATTCTCTCAACTATGCCAATCCGGTAGAATATACCATTGGCGGAATCGAGGTTACAGGCTTAGACATTCTTGACAAAAGTGCAATGATCTCCCTAACAGGATTGAAGGTAGGGGATAAGGTAAAAATTCCAGGTGAAAAGATTGCGGGAGCAATTAGAAGGCTGTGGAAACATGGACTGGTAGGTGATGCCTCTATTCTTGTAGATAAAATTGAAGGCGATAACGTCTTTCTCACGATTGCTTTATCGGAACGACCCAGATTAATTGATTTTTATTTTACAGGAATAAGCGGATCGAGAGAATCAGCATTGAAGCAAGAACTCACATTGATCCGGGGTAAGATTGTGAATGATGCAATGATTCGCAACACTGAGCTTTCTGTGAAAAAGTTTTTTTCTAAGAAAGGGTTCCTCAACACAGAGGTAAAGGTGATTCAGGAAACGGACACCCTTAACCGTGGAGGTGTTAAAATAAGGATCGCAGTTGACTTAAAGGCAAAAGTCAGAATTCATGATGTAATTTTTGAGGGGAATAAGGAAATCCCCTCATCCAAATTGAAGAAAAAACTAAAGAAAACGAAAGAGCACGCACGCATCTCCTTACATCGAACCATTTTAGGGAGTGTGCTTGGGTTTAAGCCCAGGCAGGTAAAATTGCATGCTGATTCTACGATAGATTTATCGTGGAGGGATGTGAAAGAGTTTATTAATTACAATGTAAAGCTGAATGTGTTTGCCACTTCAAAATTTATCGGATCAGAGTTTGAAGAAGACAAACTAAAGCTGATTGATTATTATAATTCTCTTGGGTACAGAGATGCCGAAATCGTTAGTGATACGATTGTCAAATATTCAGATAATAGCATCGATGTTAAAATCAAGGTGAAGGAAGGAAGGAAGTATTACTTCAGGAATATCAATTGGACTGGAAATTACATCTATAGCTCCGCAACACTTGATAGAATTCTTGATATACAGAAAGGGGATGTATACAATAAGGAACTGATCGATAAAAAGACCAATTTCAATCCAAAGGGCCCTGATATTAGTGGCCTTTATATGGACGATGGATACTTGTTTTTCCGGGTAAACCCTGTTGAAGTAGCTGTAGTAGGTGATTCCATTGATATCGAAATGAGAATTTATGAGGGGGAGCAGGCCACTATTAAAAATGTTTGGATTGCGGGAAATGAAAGAACCAGTGAGCACGTAATTCGCAGAGAACTCAGTACTGTACCGGGTCAAAAGTTCAGAAGGTCAGATATTATAAGGACACAACAGCAGTTGTCTCAGATGGGATTCTTTAATCCTCAAACCATCAAACAGGACATTCAACCTAATCCTTCGGATGCTACAGTGGACATAGGGTGGAAGCTGGAAGAGCAATCCAATGATCAGATTCAACTTTCCGGAGGATGGGGTGGTGCGTTTGGTTTTGTAGGCACCGTAGGTCTTACCTTCAATAATTTCTCCATACGCAATGTTCCTAACTTTAAGAAGTGGAAGCCATTACCAACAGGAGACGGACAGAGACTTTCCCTAAGTGCGCAGGCAAACGGAGCTTCTTATCAGAGTTATAGCTTTTCATTTACAGAGCCCTGGTTAGGAGGACGAAAACCCAATTCATTTACAGTGGCACTGAACAAATCAGTTTCTCGTTTGGCTACATCCACATTTGAAGTATCGGATGCTGTATCACTAAAACAAAGCGGAATTACCATCGGGCTTGGAAGAAGATTGGAGTGGCCTGATAATTATTTCTCTTTGACCAATTCACTTTCTTTTCTGGAATACAAGTACAAAGGAAATTACTTCCAATCATCGATATTGCCTGATTCTGGCAGAACCTATAGCTTGAAGTTGGAGACCGTATTGTCGAGAAATAGTATTGACAGTCCTATGTATCCTACACAAGGATCCACTATTTCATTAAGTGCATCACTTACCCCTCCTTGGTCCAGTTTTAGAGATGAAAGTTATTTGCAAGATATCAACAAGCAGTTTCAGTGGATAGAAATGCACAAGTGGATGTTTGATGCAAAGTTTTACATCAAACTATTAGGTAGCTCAAAGCCTGAAGGACGCAGCCTTGTGCTAGAAACAAAGGCCCACTTTGGATTCATTGGGCAATACAATAAGAAGCTCACCCCAAGTCCGTTTGAGCGATTCCTGGTTGGTGGTGATGGATTGGCAGGAGGGTTTAACTCTTATGTATTGGGTCAGGATATCATCGGATTGAGAGGTTATGAGAATAACTTGATTACACCACCATTTTATGCGGCACGCTCTTCGGGTGGTTTATCTGGCAAGATCGAAGGGGGTATTGTTTATGACAAATTTGGTGTAGAGTTGAGATATCCAATTTCTTTGAGCCAGGCGGCTACTATTTACCTGCTGTTGTTTGGTGAGGGTGGTAACAACTGGGACAATTATTTGGAATTCAATCCGTTTCAAATCTACAAATCGGCCGGGGTTGGTGCTAAGATATTTATGCCTGCATTTGGACTTATTGGGATAAACTGGGCATATGGTTTTGATACCTTGCCTGGGGCTACTCAGAAGAGCGGGGCTCAGTTTCACTTTACTATCGGCCAGCAAATCAGATAGAAATGCGACCAATTCTGCTAATTTTAGTGCTTTCTGTTTCCGGCCTGAATTTTGCAAATGCTCAGAAGTTCGGGTATGTAGACACGGACTTTATTCTGAGCAAAATGCCGGATTACCGGAAAGCACAGGATGAAATAGATCGATTGTCTGCAGCGTGGCAGAAGGAAACTGAAGAGATGCAGAAAGGAGTTGAGGGTATGTATAATGCTTTTGAGGCGGAGCAGGTACTTCTGACAGAGGAAATGCGACAGGAGCGGAAGGCGGAAATTGAGAAGAAGGAGTCTGAATTGAAAGAGTACCAAAGAAAGGTATTTGGATTTGGAGGGCTGTTTTTTTTGAAAAAACAAGAATTGATTAAACCTTTGCAAGACAAGGTATTTGAAGCGGTGGAGAAAGTGGCCAAGTCAAACAGGTTGACAATTATTTTTGATAAGGCAGGTGAGTTGGTAATGATTTATACTGACCCCAGACATGACTACACCGACTTTGTGTTAGAGGAACTTGGATTAGGAGACCCAAATGATCAGATCAAATAAACTAAATACAATTAATACGATGAGAAACTTTTTGATTTTATTCCTTATTGGATGCGCGAGTGTTGCAGCTCATGCTCAAACACCCGCCCAGAAAATAGGGTACGCTGATTGGGATTATATTTTTAGCCAATTGCCAGAGTATAAGCAGATAGAAACTGAGATGAAAACACATGGAGATCAACTCCAAAATCAGCTTCAGGCTAAATACAAAGACTATGAGACCAAACTAAAGGCGTATCAGGCGGGAGCAGCTACTATGGTAGATGCGATAAGGAGAGACAAAGAAACAGAGCTGACTCAGCTGCAGGAAAACATTCAAAAGTTTCAGCAGGATGCCCAAACTTCTATCCAGAATAAACAAGACCAATTAATGGGCCCTGTTTTCAATAAGGTAGGAAAGGCGATTGAGGATGTTGCCAAAGAACAAGGCTATTCATTTATTTTGAATCCACAACTCATCGGTGGAGGAGACATCTTGCTTTACAGCGATGAAAAATTTGATATCTCAGATCAGGTATTGAAGAAAATGGGAGTAACCCCCAAGCCAGTAGCTGATAAAACGAACTAGAGGTATTTAGTTGATGAAAAACTAAACCCTGTCATCGACAGGGTTTTTTATTATATTAACTCCATATGAGAATTCCCCCACTATACAAAGGCCAAACGATTGGCATTGTGGCACCAGCCCGGAAGGTGGATCATGAAAAACTGAGAAAAGGAATTCGAATCATAGAGTCATGGGGATTGAAAGTGGAGCCAGGAAAATATTGTTTTGAAAAGGATGACTCCTATTTGGCAGCTGCCGATGCCGACCGGTTGAGCGACTTTCAGCACATGTTGGATAGCCCTTCTATAGATGCCGTATTCTGCGCCAGAGGAGGATACGGAACCTCACGAATTCTTGATCAACTTGATTTTAGCGCATTTATAAAACACCCAAAATGGATTTTGGGATTTAGCGACATCACTGCGATGCACCTTAAGTTGCACCAACTGGGAGTGCCAAGTATTCATGGATGCATGCCTACACAATTTTCAATTCAGGATTATGCTCCATCCATTGAGCGACTAAAACAACTTTTGTTTTCTGATCAACCCATTGAAGTTTCAGCCGATGCAAACCACTACAATAGAAGTGGTGAGGCTTCCGGAATTATTATTGGAGGGAACTTGTCACTGGTTGTTGACGCGCTGGGCACATCAACCGAACCAGATACAACGGATAAAATTTTAGTGCTGGAAGAGATTGATGAGCAACTTTACAAGATAGACCGGATGTTTACTCAATTGAAACGGGCCGGGAAGTTAACGCAACTTGCTGGGTTGATAATCGGGCACATGACTGATTTAAAGGATACTGAACTTTCCTTTAACCAAACCATTGAAGAACTTATCTTAGATAAAGTTTCTGAATTCAAGTATCCTGTGGGCTTTGATTTTCCTATTGGGCATGAAGCGCCTAATTTACCCTGGCGACATTCCTCTTCTTCTCGTCTTGTAGTTACCAGTGAGCACTCACAACTGAGGGTTGTATAAAACTACTTTCGGTCCATGGAAAGGATAACATATTTTTTAGGCATCCTTATTCCAAGAGCATACTGAAAAGCAACAGACCCATCGGGTTGAGTTTCCATTATAGGCAAAGTGTATAGCAGGGAGTCGCTTCCAAGGCTTTGAATATTGTCTGTAAGTTCAAAGTCATCTGCCGCAGTATAGGCCTCAATTAATTGTTGTTCAATTTCCATTAGCAAAGAGTCATCTGGAGCCAGGGGGTAAATTTTTACATGATATTCTTCCTGAAGCTTTTTGATAAGGCTCTCATTAGGGCTTGAGGAATCCTGCTTCTGGACCTTTTCTGAAATGGTTCTGCCGTATAGATAAGCTGCTTCGGTAATTTCTGCATCCGATATTTTCACGATTTCATTGGCTTTTCTACCCTCTTGTATTTCTTTTTTTTGCTCATCTGTAAGGCTGGCATTGCAGCCAAAAATCACCAATAGAAGTAATGACAATAACTTTTTCATAGATAATTCATTCTTTTACAAAGTTAGCCTTGGATTGCCCACACTCAAACCTTTTTCCCAAATAGGCTGACTCAAAGCCAATTGCTAACTTTGCTCCGCATTTTTGAAATATGATTAGAAAATTAGAGGAAATAAAGGGCCGGTTTGAGGAAATTGGCCAACTGTTGATGCAACCAGATCTGATGAAAGATCAGAAGAAATTCATGCAATTGAGCAAGGAATACCGCGATCTGGAGAAACTGGTAGTCAAGTATAAAACCTATCAAAAGGTGTTGAATGATCTTAAACATGCCAAGGAGGTGTTGGAAAAGGAAAAGGATCAGGAGATGAGAGAGCTGGCAAAAATGGAGCTGGAAGATTTGGCTCCAAAAAAAGAGGCTATAGAGGAAGACCTTAAGTTACAACTCATGCCAAAGGACCCCAACGATTACAAAAATGCAGTCCTTGAAATAAGAGCGGGTACCGGTGGGGATGAAGCCGCCATTTTTGCAGGTGATCTTTATCGTATGTACGAGCGCTTTTGTGATGAACGAAAGTTGAAGATGACCGTGTTGGATGTAACGGAGGGTACTGCCGGGGGCTACAAGGAAGTAATCACGGCAGTCGAAGGTGAAGGTGCTTATGGGTTATTAAAATTTGAATCAGGGGTTCACCGGGTGCAACGTGTTCCAGATACTGAAACACAGGGGCGCGTACATACATCAGCCGCTTCTGTGGTGGTATTACCGGAAGCCGAAGAGGTGGATGTGGAGATCAATCCGGCAGACATTGAAGTACAAACATCACGCTCAGGTGGTGCAGGAGGTCAAAATGTGAACAAGGTGGAGACCAAGGTTCAGATGACGCATAAGCCTACTGGAATAGTGGTTACCTGTCAGATAGAAAGGTCACAATTGGGCAACAAGGAACGGGCCATGCAGATGTTGAGAACTAAACTTTATGAGATGGAAGTGGAGAAGCAAAATTCTCAAATAGGAGCCGCTAGAAAATCTCAGGTTCGCAGTGGAGATCGTTCAGAAAAGATCAGGACGTATAACTATCCACAGAGCCGGGTTACGGACCATCGAATAGGGTATACCCAATACAACTTACCGGCAGTAATGAATGGTGAGATCGATGAGTTTGTTGAGAAACTTAAAATAGCCGAGACAGCTGAAAAAATGACGGAAGCGAAATAACTTAGTTCTCGTTATCGGCTTCGTCAGCTTTCCTTATCTGCTCGTCCAGTATCTCGTCAATAATTTTCATCTGGCGTTCGTCAATGGTTTGATCAACCCTCGCCTGCTTTTTCATGTAACGGAACATGGCGTTCTTTTTTATTTCGTAGGCAATGAAAACGGTATAAGACTTGGTCTTTTCGTTATAATATTTCTCCTGACCCATTTTTCTAAGATCAGCAATTTGGGTGTTCATGGTTTGGCGCACCAAACTTTGAAATTTATCAGCTACATCCGCACCTCTTTCGTTTTCTCTTTGCCCTAAATACTGGTCGGCTACCTGCTTCATAGTGGTGTTCACCTGGCCTGCTAATTGCGCTTTTGCGGCAATGTCTGCCTTACCCAGGGCAATATTGTCTTGAGAACTTTCCCCTTTCCCAGTGCCTCTAAACCATCTGTTGTTAGACTCGTAGGCACTCCCTCTAAATGGCTCCTTCACTTTCTTTCCAAACGGACTGGAAGAACATGAGGCCAATGTGGCAATTGCACAGATTAAGATAATAGGAAGGTATTTCATGAGTTTGAGCGTTTAATATTCCGGGTTAAAAGTACGAAAAATTATGCCAGATTTTTACGTATGATCAGCTGCCATCGAAAAGCCCATTTCCACTTAAGGGAGTAATTTTTGATCCCGGCATCTCTTAATATTGATGCTATATCTGATCGGTGAAATGAACGCAGTACGGAAACCGGGGCATCAAATCGTACCATAGGTGATTTTGAAAACCATTGGGTAAGTAACCGAATAGAATGGTAGGCAAACCAATGCCTGTGAAGGTCATTGATCACAATGCCAATACGGCTTTGTTTTACCATTGACTTAATAAGCAGAGCTAACTCTTGATTGTTGAAATGGTGGGTGAATAATGTGGCTACGATGATATCGTAATTTGTCTTCTGAAAATTTTCAGAGAATACGTTTTGAACCATATAATTTATTTCATTAAAGCCTTTGGTGTTTTTCTTTGCAAACTCAATGATGTTTGAATTGGCATCGATGCCAGTCAGCATAAGATTGAGTTTGTTTTCTTTGCCCCACCTGGCAATTTCTTTTAGGATGTCGCCACCCCCACACCCGATGTCAGCAATGGTGATTGTATCGCTGTCTTTGGTCTTTTCTAATGTTAACCTCTTTATCCCGTTTATTGTTACCACATTTCCACCCAGCCATCTGTTAATGATTTCCAGTTCCCTTAAGGTTTGATCAACTACTTCACCGGAGCATTGAAGATCATCCATGAGTTCAACTGTTTTTGCACGCTGAGAAAACCTCGTTGTCATAATTAATTGTATTCAACGGATAAGATCAAGCTTTCGAGGGTGAGTCCTGGCCCGAACCCAAAACTTAAAATCCTTTTATTGTGATCTCGTGGCGAGAGCTGCTGATAAATCTCTTGTAAAACAAAGAGTACCGTTGGGGATGACATGTTTCCATACTTTTTCATTACGGAATAAGAAAACCGATTGTCAGCCTTTTTTAGGCCGAGCTCACTTTCAATGGCTTCAAGGATTTTTTTGCCTCCAGGGTGAATGGCATAGTAATCGATGTCTGTTTTCTTAATCTGATTTGCTTTAAAAAGTGAAGCTGTTAAATTTTTTATGCCTTGGCGGATTACCTCAGGCACATAAGTGGAAAGTTTCATTTCAAACCCATGGTCGCCAATGGATCATGCCATCTCATCAGCACCATTGCAGGCAATATCACAAAATGATTTTCCTACTTTTAGGCTTTTGTCTTTTCTTGGTGACGATTCGATCAATAGGGCTGCCGATCCATCAGCAAAAAGCGCATTGGCCAATTTGTTGTCTTCCGTATTTTCTTTTTGGAAATGAATACTACATAATTCTGTGCAAACAATTAAGACTTTAGCATCCGCACTTTGTGCACAAAATGAATCTGCAACACGAATGGCATTAAACGCGGCATAGCACCCCATAAAATTGATGCTCGTTCGTTGTATTGTAGAGTTGAGTTGTAGTTCCTTTACCAAAGTCAAGTCTAAACCAGGAGCAAACATTCCCGTGCAGCTTACTACAATGAGATGGGTGATTTCTTTTCTATTAAAATCAGTTAGTTTATTCAAACAATTAAGTGCTGCCTTTTTACTAATGTCGTTTGCTTTCTCACGATACAATTCCATCCGGGACGTGGTAGAAGGAAACGGTTCAAGGTTTTTTGAGTTGGAAAAAAAATTGAATTGTTCGGGGTTTCCATAATCCTCCAAAACGGTGTAGCGGGTTTCAATGCCTGTAGCGCGGTACAATACTTTGAGTTGTTGTGCCTCTTCAGCATTGAGCTGCATGGCCCTGGTCATAAAATCAGCAATCTGACTTTGCCCGAATTTATGAGGAGGATTTGAAGTGCCAATGGAGGTGATGTAGCTCATCTATCAATATAAACCAAAATAGGCTAACTTAGTTAAAATTGTTTCAAGGTATGTTTTCACTAAGCACATGGCTTCACCTTCGTTTTTCCTTTTCGTTTTTTTTGATGCCTGTGTATTTTTTTGCCTTAGGGCACTCACCCAACTTCACGGAATCCAGAATCATTTGGACTTTTTTAATTATTCACCTGTTGCTTTATCCTGCAAGCAATGGGTATAACAGCTATTTTGACAAGGATGAAAAAAGCATTGGTGGCCTTAAAAATCCACCCCCGGTAAAAAAAGAACTTTATTTCATTTCTCTGCTAATGGACATTACAGCCATCGTATTAGCATTAGAAATAAGTGTTCTGTTTGCCAGCATGATATTTATTTATGGCCTGGCATCAAAAGCGTATAGCCATCCCTCCTTCAGATTGAAGAAGATGCCTGTTTTAGGCTGGTTGGTAATCGGATTCTTTCAGGGGTTTTTTACTTTTTTAATGTGTTACGAAGGGATCAATGTATTTGGAATATCGGGCGTATTAAAAACGAATATTTTAATTCCAGCTGCCCTAACCACTGTCATGCTCTTGGGAAGCTACCCTATGACTCAGATTTATCAACATGAGGAAGACAGCAAACGAGGAGACAAAACATTGAGTGTTTTGTTAGGCATTAAGGGAACGTTTGTATTTACCGCTATCGTATTTGCTATAGCCACTTTGGGATTTGCACTCTACTTTATCTTGTTCTTCAAGATCAAATATGCAATCGTATTTGTGGTTTCACTTTCTCCTGTACTTCTCTATTTTTTTATTTGGTTTATTCAATCAAGGAAAAACATAGAGGTTGTCAATTATTCGCGAACGATGTGGCTCAACTTTATTTCGGCCATTTGTCTCAACGGATTTTTTATTTATTTCTTCCTCGATTTCACTCAGGTCATACAAGCTGTAAAAGCTGGATTTTAGCTTATTAGAAAGGCTTTCCGTGTGATTTTGAAATAAGATACTGAGCTAATGGTTTAAAGTTTTGTGCCAGCCCCACTGCCAGATTGGAAGTAAAAGTGGATCCAAAAAGATTTTGTAACTGTCTGCCTACACGCAAACGGGCTGCAAATTGTTGTTGCCACTCTTTAGCATAAGAAGACTCCAGCTCTTTTCTGGATGAGGATTCGTTTTTACAATATTGTACAATGTGACCCGACAGAATTTTAGAGGTGTGAATAGCCATTGCCATTCCATTGCCGCATAAAGGAGTAATCATGCCAGCAGCATCTCCTGCCATTAATATATGATTTTCAACCGGCCCTTTTGTCTCAAAGGAAACTTCATTGATTGTTTCAGGAACAGCAAAAACAAACTCAGCATTCTTAAAAATGTTTTTTAGAAAAGGATTTTTAAAAAGAATTTGCTCTTCCAATGCGTGGATACTTCCTGTCTTTTTTAGGTTATCTCTATGACTCAGGTAACATAGGTTTGAAATGCCATCTTCAACATGGCTGATTCCGCAATAGCCGTCTTTAAAATTATGTAAGGCAATCAGGCCATCTGGGTGTTCAGTTCTTATATGATATTTCACACCAATGTAAGGGGATCTTTTTTTAATAAATCGCCTGTCCAGAGTTACATCCAGTCTGGATCGTTTTCCGTACGACCCAACGATTACATCCGAAGCAAATGTTTTTTCTTTTGTTGACAGGATAAACTGATTCTCCTTAAACTGGATTGTGCTTACTTCCGTGTTTTGATGAACCTCTACCCCCTCCTGAATTGCTTTTTGATATAACCAATTATCGAAGCAGTACCTGCTTATACCAAAGCCGCCCAGGTTCAACGGTAGTGAAGCCGACTTTCCATTGACTGAAGTGAGTTGGAGTCTATTAATTTGTGAAGGATGAAACTCTTCCGGGTATAAACTCAGGGATTTTAAAAAGGGGATTGTTTCGTTAGAAATGTATTCGCCACACACCCTATGAAACGGGTAAAGCTTTTTTTCAAAAAGCTGGGCAGGAATGTTTTCCCGTACTAGCTGAATGGATGTTAACAATCCCGAGAGCCCTCCTCCAATTATGGTGACTTTTTTCAAATCAAATATTGATTTTCAGCGTTAAAACAATGTTGTTGAAAATTTGTTGATATCCGTGCGATACTTTTCGTTTAATTAGCGTTATAAACTTAACTTAAATTGGTTACCGCAATACCTAAGGGGAGATAAAAGATGTCTAAAGTTGAATATGCAATCAGAAATAAAAAGTAAGAGAGTTTTTCAAGACCTGAATGTATTACTGGTTGGAAATAATCCAATAGAGTTAAGTAGGGTTTTTGATAACATTAAAAATGTTCCGGGAAGGAGAATTTTGACAGAGATAGCGTTTGATATTAAAACAATATTTGAACGACTTGTAAACTTTCGCCCTAACTACATTCTAATAGACGACAACATTGGAAAAGTAGCATTAAAAAATGCTGTAAAAATGTTGAGTAAGGACAAGAAGACAAAAGATGTTCCTATTGCCATTCTGAAAAATTCAAATTATGAGGAGGTATTCAGTGTAGGAGTGATGGATTATATTCTAAAGGAAAACATCAACGGACAGTCTTTATACACGGCCCTTACCAATTCGTTAAAATTCAGAAGAACCCAACTTTATCTGTATAAAGCATTAAAGAGAAGAAAAAGGCAATTGAGAAAACTAACCAGTAATCAAATCTGATTAACTAACCGGAACTCCACTTTTATCGTGGCTCCGTCCCTGTTTACCTCCAGTACAATTCGTTTTCCTTCTTTAGAATTGAAAAATCCGTTGAGTTGATTTAGGTTCATATTCTGGGCCTCTGTTCCATTAATTGACATGATCAGATCCCCTTCTTTTAGCCCCGCCAATTCACCAGGCGAGCCGCTTCTAAGGTGCGTTATTTCATAAGTTCTTAATCTTGCCCCCTTGGCTTTTATAATAAGCCCCCCCATGTCATGATTAAATTTTTTCTTATAGGACGCATTTTTTTTGATGTAAATTTCTTCATTGGGAAAATTGAAGATGACGCTGAACCGGCTTAGTATCTCGCCACCCACAGCCCCATTTCTGCGAATGGATTCGCCTTTAAAAAGACCATCGGAATAGCTCTCGGGGTCTGGAAAGTTAGCAATGACCTTATCGATCTTGTATTCGCCTATTGTTAGTGCATCGATTCTTCCAATTCGCCCTGTAATCTCTCCCCCAAGGCCTCTTCCAATAATGCTTTCAATGTTTTTTTCGGGTATTGTAATGGCTGGATCAGATTCTGGTTCAAGCACCAATCCATGGCTGGCTCCTGTGTCCATTAATAGTTTTACGTCAAGTTCAGTATTGTCATTGAGCTTTGCTTTGGCCATTACAAAGGGCTTAGTGTCCTCTATCACAATATTTATAGTATGATATCTTCTCTTTTTTTTAAAATGTTCGGGGGAGAGCAGAACAATTCTTTTTTTATGGTAGTCAATGCGAATAATAAATCTGCTGAAGAGCTCGTAACCCAAAATCCCATGCACCTCTGTTCCCAGGTAATTTCGCAATTCGAGGTAATCTTTCTCAAGCACTAACATGGAGTGACCTTTTCCCTGAACGCCAGGCAAATCCAAAGTGACGTTATCAGTTACGTAGGCATCTACTAATTTTTCACCGCCTGGCCCCGAGATGAAAATTTCTTTCGAATAGGTCAGACCCAGTATGTCACTGTATGTTTTTTGAGTCAGAACGGTGGTGCGCACTCCAGTATCAAGAATAAATTTGAGTGGTGCCTGATTGTTTAGAACAACTGGAATCACAACCATGTTGTTCATAATCTCTACAGGGATGGTAACTTTTTTCTTGCCGTTTTCAACCCTAAATCCAGAATGCTGCGAAAAGCAGATTGTGGTAATAACCAGAAGAACATTAGACAGTATAACTCTTAGCATAGGCACCCCTAAGACTCTAAACTATGTAAAAATTAAGAATTTAAACGGTGCTTGCGCCAAGTTTGGCTAGTAGAATTTGGGGTATTTTTTCAACTATTAGCATATTCATATGACTTTGCTGAAGAAACCCATCTTCCACCATTGTTTTCATTTGAATATGGAGGGGGTCGAAAAAGGAGTTGATGTTGAGTAATCCAACCGGTTGTGAAATAAGCCCAAGTTGTTTCCAGGTGAGAATTTCTGCAAGTTCCTCCAGAGTACCCCAGCCACCCGGCAGAGCAATAAAAGCATCAGAAAGATCAGCCATTCGCTTCTTTCTTTCGTGCATACTTTTCACTACTTCCAATTGAGTTACCCCTTGATGCCCCAACTCTTTTTGCATTAAAAAATCCGGAATCACGCCAATTACTTTGCCTGAACCAGACAAAACTTCATCAGCAACTATTCCCATAAGGCCTATATTTCCGCCTCCATATACCAAAGAGCAATTGAATTCCAATAAGACCTGACCTAAAGTACGGGCGGCCTCTTTGTAGATAGGGCTATTACCAGAGTTTGATCCGCAGAAAACACAGACGTTCATGTGGGGCAAAGCTCCGCAGCGTGCCTTAATGTTTTACGTCATGCTCGTTATCGCTTACCATCTTGTTGGGGAAGATCCATGGAGAAATGATGGCAAGGACAAAAAGGGCGATTACAACTGATATTGCTGGCATATAATTCTTACTTTTCTAGAAGGTAAAGTTAATGACATACTTGGAAATCCACAGAAGTAAGAGAAAAAAGTTAAGAGTGCAACCATTTCATATTGTGGGGAGTTAATACCATTTAGGGTTGTTAAGGAACTAAGTAAAGTAAATTCAATAATGAAAAGATTTTTGATCGTTACGGGGGTTCTGTTTTTGATCATTTTGGCAGTTCTCGCCTATGTCCGGTTTTATTATACCAAAACCTTCAGCCCGGAGGCTACAGCAGAGTATAACAAAAACGGAAAGTATCTATCTGTTTTTTATAACCGACCTTCCAAAAAAGGGAGGGTCATATTTGGAGAGCTTGTCCCCTATGATACTATCTGGCGAACTGGCGCCAATGAAGCAACGATGTTCAGAACGAATACGGATCTGATGATCAAAGGCCAACCATTGAAAGAAGGTGTTTATTCTCTCTGGACCATCCCAGGGGAGCAAACCTGGAAGGTTATTTTTAATAGTGAGAGCGGGCAGTGGGGGGTCGATTTCGATGGAGAAGCGAATAGAGACCCTGCGAAGGATGTACTTACCGTAGAAGTCCCTTCATTAACACACAGCAAGGAATTCGAGCAGTTTACAATTTCAATCGAGCAGGTGGGTGAAGATGTGGAACTTATCTTATTGTGGGATAAAACCATTGTAGTGGTACCCATTAGTTTCCCCTAACAACACCTTTACTCAGCAACAATTATCTTTACTATAGTTTTTCGATTTTCTGCTATCTCTTCCGGGATGGCCTTGTTGGTGAAGTGGAGATTTTGGGCTGTTGCTCCTTCTTTGATTAGAAAATTGATGATGGCCTTTGCCTGTGCCTCCGTTCGATTGTTGTGATACGTTTTTTTAATAGCCACTGAATCTACCAGAATAGTTTTAAAGGCTATTTTTCTGATGGAGTCGATTTGTTCCATAAAAGTTGTATTCTCTGGCGTTACGGAAATGGAATCTGTCTGCACCTGTACATTCTTTAATGAATCGCGCTCATTGATCACAATAAGCAAAGAATCCAACTTTACAGTATCTGGAACTTGTCTTGGAACAGAGTAATGTATAGTGTCAATAATCACTTCTGTTAAGTCAGCGCTGGATCGTAAGGAATCGGTAAGGTAACCATGGAGCGTAACGTCCACCACGAATTTTCTATCGGAATTTCCCTTTACCATCCTGGTAAGTCTGCGCAAGCTTTGCGCAGAACTGGCAGATAAACTGGATGTAGCAGGCTCAAACTCAATGCCCAACTCTAATTCTGTTCCTTTGGCAAGAGGTTTTATAACGGCTTCTACCTTGTCCGACATGGGAACTTGATCGGATGTAAAATCATAGGTCTTGGAATAGAATGTGTAATTGTCCTTTTCTGGTTCTATAGATAGATTGTAGACTGCCCCTTCTTTAAGATAGAATGTAAAAGTGCCATCTTTTTCCGGGCGCCCATTGTAAATTCTTTTTTGATCTTTTTGATCAAAAACTGCAATGTAGGGAGAAGAAGGATTTTCCAACCCACTGACAATACCTTCAATTTTTACTGTAGCTTTTGGTTTTTGATTGGCGGGAAATAGTAATTCAACAATTTCGCTTGTTCTGGGACCAGGTTGATCTTTTAAAAGGTATCTTCCAAGCGATGAGGCACTCACATACTGGTCATCTTTGGTTGTATTGGCGAAAGAAAGAGGCTCAGGTTTAGACCAGATTCCGTCCTCAAGCCTTGTGAGGTAGAGGTCCATTCCGCCTTTGTTTTGAGGAAGTCGGTCAGAAGAAAAAATTAGAGTTTCACCATCCCCAAGGATTCTAGGTGATTGGGAGTTTCCGGTATTGATGTAATCAGGAAGCACTACAGGTTCCTCCCATTTTCCAAGGCGTGATTTTTTGGACACCAGTATTTTGCATCCCGAAGCATTTTTCTGATCCATTTTCTCACAGCGCATAAAATATAAGGCCGATTCGTCCGGGGCAAGTGATGGGCAGGCCTCCTGTCCAATGCTGTTGATGGGGAGCCCAAGGTTTACAGGTTCGGACCAAAATGCCCCACGGAGTTGACTGACTAAGATATCAAATCCTCCAAGCCCTCCGGATTTTAAACTCGATAAGTACATTGTTTTTCCATCTGAACTTAAAGCAAATCCATGCAAGAATGTAAGGCGGTTATTGACTGTTTTCGGCATCATCACCGGGTCTTTCCAGTTTACTGCATCTTTTTTGGTGGTGTAGAAAAGGGTCAATTGGTTTTCGTCTGAATTATCAGAAACAAATAGGAGTGAATTGCCGTCCAGACTGATGTAAGGGGCACTCACATTAATGGCCGGATGATTTATAGTTGCCGGAAGTTTTCTCAATTTTGCCTGACTAAAACATTGCGAAAACGTTAATAGTAGAAGCAAGGGGAAGAGTAACTTATTCATGCTCGTGAATTTGATCATTTAAAGTTAAATGCAAATTCATTGCCATCTTGGCAAAATCTCCAAACTTTTGATGAAACTTTGAGTTCGAGGTTGTATCTTAGTTTCTTGCAGTGGAAATTTAAAAACAAATAAAGAGAATGATTCAAGTAATACCTTCAATTGCCATAAGAAAGGGTAAGGTTGTGAAAATGAGGAAAGGTGATCCGGCCAGTGAGAAGGCATACGATGAGAACCCACTGGATCTTGCCAAACGATTTCAGGACAGCGGTATAGAAAAGCTACATCTTGTGGATTTAGACGGTGCCGAGAAGGGTTCTCCAAAGAATTATCATGTTCTTGAGGCGATGTGTGCCTATACAGATTTAAAGATTGATTTTACAGGTGGCGTATCTACAGATGGAGATGTAGGAAAAGCTTTTGAGTTCGGAGCTGCTCAGGTTACCGTGGCGAGCATTGCGGTCACCAACCCACCTCTTTTTACCTCATGGCTGGTTTCTTTCGGTAGGGAAAAGATTACTTTGGGTGCAGATGTAACAGATATCAAGTCCAAACAGATTGCTTTTCGTGGCTGGTTGAAAAAATCCGAAATAACTTTATACGACCATATTCAGCAATTTTATGAAGACGGGCTCAAATACGTAAAATCAACTGACGTGTCGAGGGATGGGGTGCTGGAGGGGCCTGCATTTGATTATTATGAGGAAATCATTTCAAAATTTCCTGACCTTCAAATTCTAGCCAGTGGTGGAGTACGGGGAATTGATGACATCAAACGGTTGAATGATTTGGGTCTGTATGCCGTTATTTTTGGAAAAGCATTTTACGAAGGTGTTTTGAAATTAAAGGACCTGGAGCACTTTATGGTGAGCAAGGAAAGCTGATGCTCCAATGCCAACACGAGTAACTTGTTGAAAATTTTGATAGGATTTGGAGAGTAGCATACAACCGGGTATTGTGCAATACCTGTGAACAGCTGGTGTGGCTCGAAATTTTAAGCCAACATTTTTACACCTTTATCCTCATCAAGTGCTTTACGGATTTCCTCCATGGCTTCTTGTTTCAGCTCATAGTAGTCTCGGTTTTTGCGCGGCTTATTAAGGAGCCGTTTGATGTAAAGCAAAACCTGCTCAGCCTGAAGTCCGTTAAGCTCGTCCAAGGACGCCTGTATGGCGATTTTGGGTAAACTTTTCATTTTACGTAGTGGTTACCTCAGCTAATAACGTAAAAGAATGTGGTGTGGTTCAAGGTGGGAGGCACCGATTAATCTAAATACAACACTGGGGTAATGTTTGAACATAAAATTTACCTTCCTATTAGGATTAGTCTCTAAATAGAAGAAATAGGCTTAAAGCTCTACTTCAATCTAAATTATGTTAAGTAAGATTCTGTTAACCCTTTAACAGCGCCAATATCTTTTCTTCATCTAGCGGTTTGGTCATATAGTGGTCAATACCCAGGCTCTTTGCTTGTTTTACGTCATCTGGGTTGATGGATGAGGTGAGGACAACAATAAGAATGCTTTCCTTTTTGGGGAAATCCAACTTTTTAAAGGCTTCAATAAATTGAAAGCCATCCATGATGGGCATATTGAGATCCAAAAAAATTATATCAGGAATGGCAACCTCACCTAGAAAATAGCTGTTGAGTAAATCAAGCGCTTCCTGTCCGTTGAGTGCCGAGTGCACCTCCTTGGCGACACCCAATTTATTTAAAGTTGTCTCTGTAATGAAATTGCAAATCTTATCATCATCGATCAGCAGAACATTTTTATCCATTGATTTGAATTATGCTGTAAAGATGATTCTTATTTTGATTATTTGGTAGAGCGGCTACCAAAAGGAATATCAATTTCTACTGTAGTGCCGGTTTCAATTTCAGAATCAATTGAAATCTTTCCCCCAAGTTTCTCCACAGTCTCCTTTACAATGTACAACCCCAGGCCGGCTCCATTGCTTTTATCAGAAGCGCGATAAAACATATCAAAAACCTTGTCGACATAATTTGAAAAAATCCCAACTCCATTGTCTTGAATCGAAATTGAAGTTTTATATGGATAGCTGTGAACGGTAATACTTAGCTTTTTTTCCTCTTTGTTAATGTCCCTGTATTTAATCGCATTAGATATAATATTGATGAGGATTACATTGAGGCGATCGCTGTCGCAGTAAATGATATTACCACCATCAATAATTATTTCCTTTTTTATTTCCTTTGCCCCTTCAAGAAAACTGAGCTTTTCTATACATTCCTGCAAGCACTCATACAATTCTATTTTTTCAATTTTAACTTCTACCCGGGCATTTTTTGAATAATCAACAATTTCTTTGAGCGTGTTATCCAATTTTTCAATGCTTGCACTCATCATGCCAAAATATTCCAATAACCGACCATAATCTTTGTTTTCAACTTCCTTGCGTGAAATATTAAGCAGACCCAGTACCGACATCAGGGGGGCGCGTAAGTTGTGGGAAGTGCTGTAAACAAATCGGTCCAATTCCTGATTTACCTTCACCAGCATTTTATTCTGCTGGTGGAGGGTGCGCTCTGCTAATTTTCTGTTTTTTTCTGTGGCTTTCTGCTGTAAGGCATTGGTAATGGCGGAGGGAAGTCTGCTCAAATTTCCTTTTAGCACGTAGTTGTCTGCTCCATTTTTAAGGCATGTTACAGCGAATTCTTCAGAAACCGTACCTGTTACTAAGATAAAGGGAATATTTGAGCCAATACGTTGAGAGATTTCCAAGGCTTCAACGGAATTGAATTGTGGTAATGAATGATCGGATAAAATTACGTTTGGCTTTATTTCCACCAAACTACTTAAGTACTCGTCTTTCTTATCTACCCTATATAAAGTAAACGATAACTTTTCCTTCATCAACTCACGCCTTACCAGTTCAACGTCTTCTTCAACGTCTTCCAGGATCAGGATCTTCAAATGCTCTTTCATGCCCGAGAATTTTATTTTGCCCTCACGACTCTTTACTTCCTCCGGAAGAAAACAACATCAAAAAATTACCGGTAATGCGATGTTACAAAATCGTATGCGTTTTCAAAACAAATTTTCCTTGCAAGGTTTTCAGGAGAAAGATTATCAAACCATTTTGGCCGTTCCCTTTTCATGCCTTGGAGGATTTGGATTAAGTCGTCTTCCAACCGATTCATATCAAGCACTGTCGAATAACTAGTCAGGGAATTGTTAGTTCCATCAAACCCAGTGCCTAAACATAAGATATTCCATATATGCATAGGAGATTGAAGGTTGTAATCAAATGGAATATGAATGAATTGCTCCAGGGTACGGGCTAATAATTTTTTTGCACGTATTCTTTCCATAAGAGGTAATGGAAGGTTGGGTAGCCAGGATTTACGGTATGCTCCCAAAAGCTGCTGATCAAGAGATATGCCGATTAAACCTTCACTGTTGTGTATCTCAATAACATCTTCATCACAAAGGTTAATGTTCCACGCTTTAAAACCTTGTACCCTGAAGTCATCACTCTCTTTTCCATCTTTTGCATTCTGAATTAAGGTATCCAATCCGTCAATTCCGGAATAACCCACCTGACTTGCAATTACTGGAATTTTTGAGATGGCGTTTTCTGGCCTGCGATTGAAAGGGCGAATGATATTTTTATAAAAATCCTGACGTGAAGCAGCACTCATGTGTTTCACATCGATAAGAATTCTTTTTGATCCGGTACTCTTTAAATTATCATCCAGACCCAGAAATTCGCGCATTACACTATAGGTCGCATTCTTAAGCACGCCCTTGTCCATATTTTTGTGCTGATCATAAACATACTTCGATACAGCAGGAAGGCTTCGTGCGTGTCCGCAAAGTGTGTTGTTAAAGTGACCTGCAAACGTGATATAAAAAGGCATATGTGCCCAGTTTTTAAGGGTTGAGTCATCCAGGCTTTCTTCCCCTTTCAATTGCCGGATACGGCTTTTTAATTTACCAATACTTACATCTCTGGGCTTGTTTCCCGGTGAAAGAAAATCATCTTCAGGGTTGCCCACCCCCAGCGCATGTATACCTTCGAGCGTAAGTACTATTATTACCTCATCATTGTCAGGGCGCAGGCGATACAATACATCTCCCCCATTTTGTGCAAGCTGGTAGACACCCTCCCACTTTCTGTTAGGACCATGCGGCACCAACTGAAGTGGGGCGGTAGTTACTTTTTCGCCCGCTTTACTAAGATAAAATTTGTACTCTCGCTTTAGCTCTTCGAAGTAATCGTAATGTCCGTTTTGCAGAAACTTCACACGTTCCAATGGAAGCCGGACAAATCTGTTTTGGATAAGATCCATCTCAGATTTTTTAACTTTCTCCATCCCAGGCTGAGTTTTTAATAGCGCAACCAGCCACGCCATGGCCGCAGCTTCTCCTTCTGAATGAACGCGGCTGAAATAATTTTCAATTGTTTGTTTGCAAATAAGGCCTTTGCTATTGCCATAAAAAAACCCTTTTTCAATAGGATACAGTGCCGCAAACATTAGTTTAACTCTGGCCTGCGTACTTTTGATAAGATCACACTGACTGTAATCTCGTGCCCACTTTCTTTTTCTCTGATCCTCCAGGTTGGATTGTGGGATTTGCCATGGATCAGGAAACTTGTCAGCCCCATCTAAAGTTATAGTAGAGGAGTTATAAGCCACCTTACCAGGATAACAGTTAATATCAGCGTACATTTTTATTCAGTTGCATGCTCTCGTCCTATGGATCAATTCTCATAAAATCATCAGCGGATCGAATATGACCATGAGAGTTAATTAGTTCTGTAAGATTTTCAAGATTGCCAGGCAGAATTGTGGTTTTCAGTTTTTCAAGAATGGAGCTGTAGTTTCCTTCAGGTAGTTTCCCTATGAAAACTATAGGGGTGTTGACATTAAATGAAAAATTACGAATACCCCTAACCATTTCTATACCTGTGATCACCGGCAAGTCGATAGCACTGAGAATAAGACTAAAACTCTCTTTGCGTGCAGTCAGCAAACCGTCAAGTCCACTTTGAGCCATATGGACTAACCAACCAGCATCGTCAAATTGCTTTTTAATTTCATTCGCCACCGTCATTTGCCGGTGAACCACAAGTACCCTCAAGTATTCACTCATCTTCACCTAAACCTTATGTACAAGATGGTACCAATTAATCTATGTTTTCCTTACCTAAAGGAGGGGTAGTCGGCCCAATTTTAAAAAAGTGTGTTTCTGGGCTGTTTTGAAAGGTTTGCATCCAGGGGGCATAGGGATATCTTTAGGAATTTCAGGATATCCTTAAAATATAGTTAAACCAAAAGCCCGTTTTCGTAGGCAAATTTGATCATACCTACGGTGTTCCTAACTCCCAATTTATGCTGAATATTGGCTTTGTGGGAATGGATCGTTTTCTCAGAAATGTTGAGTTTGATACTGATTTCTTTTAATGAATGCTCTTCGCAAATGAGCCCGAAAATCTCTTTTTCTCTTTCACTCAATTCTGCCATTTTAGAAAAGAGGGGCTTTTCTGATTTCATTGAAATACTCTTGCGCATAACGGATGAAATCAGGTCGTTATGATAAAAATCTTTTTCATATACAGAGAGAATGGCTCTCTCTAACTCATCAGGGTTGGAGTTTTTTAATAGAAAGGAATGCACACCCAACTCCAACATATGCAGCATAAACTTTTCGCTGTCGTGTTGGGTAAGTACTATTATTTTAATATCTGGATATTTTGGAATAACGTATTCAGCGGTTTCTACTCCGTTCATGATGGGCATCTCCAGATCCAACAGTATTACATCTGTTTTTGTTTTGTTGAGGATTTGTAATAACTCTTTGCCATGCTGTGCCTCCGATACCTGCCCTACCTTTCTGAAGGTTTTTAGCAAACGCACCATGGCCTTTCTAAAAAGGTTGTGATCATCGACTATGCAAATGTTAATGCGACTCATGAATAACTAAAGGTAAAACCACCGAAACTACTGTGCCAGAGGGCTCATTATTTTTAAAAGTCAACTCACCTCCCAGCAAAGCTATCCTATTCTCCATGTTGTAAAGACCTAATCCGTGCCGTCCTGAAACCTTATTTTTTATGTTTGCCAGATCAAAACCCAAACCATCATCCACAACGGTAAGGATAAGACTATTTTTTGTCCATTGAAAATCAACACTGATGTGAGATGCATGTGAATGCTTAAGTGCATTAGTGGCAGCTTCCTGCGCTATCCTGTATATTAGCAACTCCTGATCTTTATCCAAAGGCAATCTTTTCCCGTCTTCAGTATAAGAAACCGTGATGGTGTCTCGCGATGACAAGCGCTCGCACATTTCCTGCGTGGACTGAAAGAGTCCGAAGTTGTCTAGTGTAGAAGGCATCAAGTCCCATGAAATTCTACGCACCGATTCATGGGTTTCGTCTACCAGTTGCATGAGCTCGTCACTGTTTCCATTGGGTTGGCTGTTAAGACTGACGCGCATGGTCATCAACATCATGCCTACATCATCGTGCAGATCTTTGGATACGCGCTTGCGTTCATTTTCCTGCGACTCCAGGGCGGCCTTCAGCATTTTTTTTTGATACTCAATTTCCATGTTTTGTCTTTTGATCTCTTCCTGTACCATCTTCTTCTGGTGGAAAACCACAAACAGAATAATGGCCACCGCCATCAGCAGCATCACGGCAGTGCCCGCTATAAACAGAAGAATTATTTGGGAGTCACCAGTCATGGATGAAAACAATTTTCACCCACAAGATAAGGGGGAATTTTTAGAATAGGGAATCGATGGAAAGATAGAGGGAGTTGAAAGAATGGTATTGAGAATTACATTAGAAAAATGGTTTCCCCAGTTAAATTCTTATTGTTTAGCAGTATTTAATCTCCCCTGTTTAGCCCCCAGCCATATTCCATAAAAGAATAACCCATTGGCGATTACGCCTAAAAAATTATGAACAGTAAGAAAAAGGGCAAAGTCATCTTGGAGTACCCTTATGATATAATCTGCGGAAAGGAATAAGAGTAATGACCCCGACAAATAAATAAGCAATCCGGTGTTGATCCAAAATAAGGGCGTACTTAAAATGTTGATCTCACCCTCAGTTTTTAAAACATGATAAAAGTAGTATACAGACAAGCCTAAGAGAACTGATGTGTCTATGGCCGCTGTATACATGGCATTACTTTGGCCTTCACTAAAAATCCAGTTTCCAATACCCATTAATGTGAGGCCAATGCCTACGATTAGAAATGGTTTTTTTAGAAAAGGCTTTTCAAAAATCAAATAGTAAAACCAAAAGAGAATTAACAATTGAGCTATTCCATAAAAAATACTTATGTGATTGGGGTTTACTCCAGCAAATGCAAGTAAAACCTTACTGCTACCATCGCATAAGAATGAGACTATTTTTAAAACTGTAAAAACTTGGAGAAATTTCTCTAATCTATTCCAATAGAATATTCCAATAGCAGCTACTATTAATGAGCTGAAAAGAAGTAAATAAGAAGAAACATCAAGGAATTTTAGATACATGATTGATTTATCTACACTGTCTCAAAATGAAAAAGGCCCCCACTATTTTTCTGGAGGACAATAAGGAGGGCACCAAGTCCCGTAATCAGCTACTAACCCGCCTTCACCAGGCTCAGTGGCATTCAAATCCCAAATGTTGTTGCCTACAGCATCTACACCTACGAGCACTTTTTGTTGGGCGTCATTGTCGTCATAAGCAAAATAAATTCTTATGCCAATACACCCAGGTTGTGCCAGTATTTGATTAAAAATTGCACTTCCGTAGAAGCAGGCAATTTTTTCGTCTGGTGCCGGGTGCCTTTCCTTGTAGGTTGCAATCCATCTTTTGGCAGTTTCGCCACTAATGGGGTCACCGGTGTTGGAAGAAATCTTGTCAGCCATATAGGTTTAAAAGTTAAAAAATTGAGTTTATAATATCTATTCAATACTTTATTGGCACTGCGCTATATTTGTGCAACACTGGTCCATCCTAAACTTATTGCAGATGAAATCTTCTTCGAAACTAACTCAAAGTGTACATGCCGGCTCTCCCGGTGATCCCCTCTATGGTGGAGTTGTAAACCCAATCTATCTCTCATCTGCCTACGATTATGAAGAAACTGTCAGGTACCCAAGATACTACAATACACCAAATCAATTGGCCGTAGCAGAAAAAATTACAGCGCTGGAGAACGGAGAGGATGGTTTAGTATTTAGCTCTGGTATGGCAGCCATTATGACTTCCCTATTTGCCATGGTAAAAGCGGGTGATCATATTATCTTTCAGAACGATTTATATGGAGGGACCCATCATGCCGCTTTGTATGAGCTGAACCGTTATGGAATAACTTATACCATGGTAGACGCTACAGATCCCTCTAATTTTGAAAAAGCGATACGCAAGGAGACCAAAGTTATTTACATAGAAACACCATCTAACCCACTGTTGAAAATAACGGACATTAAGAAAGTGGCATCCATTGCCAAAAAACATAAGTTGATTACCATTATTGACAATACGTTTGCCTCGCCTGTCAATCAAAACCCCATTGATTTGGGAATAGACATTGTAACTCACAGCGGCACTAAATACATTGGTGGCCACAGCGATTTGTGTTGCGGGTTAATGGTGTCCTCAAAAAAACTGACTAATAAAATAAAGGCAAGTGCCATGCACTTTGGTGGCAGCCTGGATGCACAAACTTGTTACCTGGTAGAGCGTAGCTTAAAAACCATTGTGCTTCGCGTGAATCAGCAAAACAGTAACGCGATGACCATTGCCAGGTTTCTGGAGTCGGAAAATAAAGTAGGAAAAGTGTTTTACCCGGGACTAAAAACACATCCGCTGCATAGTATTGCCAAAAAGCAAATGCCGGGTGGCTTTGGTGGGATGCTCTCATTTGAAGTGAAGGGCAGCCCCGACAAATTCATGAAGAAACTAAAGTACATCAAAAGAGCGGTGAGCCTTGGAGGAGTTGAGAGTACCATCAATTCTCCGATGAGAACTTCTCACTCAAAGCTCACCGCTGAGGAACGCAAAGCCGTAGGCATTAGCGACAAGCTGGTGCGATTTTCAGTGGGCATTGAAGACCCTGCCGATTTGATCAACGATATCAAGCAAGCGTTGTAAGTTTGAATAAAATAGCTCGAGTTATTTTAACTCAACTATAATTTCGATTTCAACAGCGATGTTGCTGGGCAAGGCATTCATACCCACTGCCGAGCGTGCGTGCTTCCCGTTGTCACCAAAGACTTCTACCAACAAGTCGGAGCAGCCGTTGATTACCTTGGGTTGATCTTCGAAGTCGGGAGTACAATTGACCATACCCAGTACTTTCACCATGCGCTTTATCTTGTTGAGGCTTCCGAGTTCGGCCTTCATGGTGGACAACAATGCGATACCTACCTGACGTGCTGCATCATAACCCTCTTCCGTGGTCAAATCTTGCCCTACTTTGCCCGTAATGCTTCCACCCTCTGGCCTGCTGGGACCATGCCCTGATAGATAGAGCAGGTTGCCAACGCGTACTGCTTTTACATAATTAGCCGAAGGGGTAGAGGGCGGGGTCAACGTAATGCCCAATTCTTCTACTCTTTTGTCGTAATCAATTTTTTGAGCGAATGCGCCAACAGCAAAAAGGGAAAGGCAAATAACTGTAATAAAGTATTTCATTTGTCAAAAGGTTAATTTTGGAATTCAAGATAGAAAAAAGAAATTGAAGTCAACGCCAGGAAAAACTGGCTTAAGTCATGAATTTTACTAATGAAAGAAAAAACACGCTGTGCCTGGAGCATGGGATTTGACCAGTACATCGCATACCACGATACAGAGTGGGGTGTGCCCGTACATGATGATAAAGTGCATTTTGAATTTCTTATTCTGGAAGGCGCACAGGCTGGCTTGAGCTGGGCTACCATCCTTAAAAAAAGAGATGGCTACAAAAAACTATTTGCAGATTTCGATCCGAAAAAAGTAGCTCGATTTTCTGATGCGAAGCTTGAAAAAATATTGTTGGATGCTTCCATAGTGAGAAACAGGCTCAAGGTGTTCGCAGCTGTTAACAATGCAAAACGTTTTCTGGAAGTACAAAAGGAGTTTGGCTCTTTTGATAGATACATATGGCAATTTGTGGGAGGAAAACCCATTGTAAATAAACGCAAGGCAATGAAAGAAGTGCCGGCCACCACCAGGGAGTCGGATGCGCTGAGCAAAGATTTAATTCAACGTGGATTTAAGTTTGCAGGCAGTACTGTAATATATGCGCACATGCAAGCTTGTGGGCTGGTGAATGATCACCTCACCGATTGTTTTCGATACAGGGAAACGAAGAATTTAAAATAGATATTTAATAAAGGCATAAATACCCAACACCAGCAAAGTAAATCCGGGAATACGCTTTACCATTTTACTGTTCTTTATATAACGTGCGAGTTTTTTTGCCAATAAGGCGAATAGTGTCAATAAAATCATAGCACCTACTGAGGTGCCTAGAATATAACTGTGCAGTAACCAAACAGAAGACAAATCAAGCCATCCTTGTGCCTTGAGGTAAGCAGTTACTCCAATCCAAAAAGGAATGGCCATGGGGTTGAGAATGCTTAAGATCAGTCCTCTGCGAAATCCACTTTCACTGAATTTTAAAGAGAAGTTGGTCGGCTTTTCAGCAGACCATAAGTTGAGCACTCCAATGGCTACCATTACGACCGCAGTGATCAATTGAAAGTTTTCAATCACCATCGGAGAAGAGGTGATCCAACTCTCAAACTCTACTCCTATCCAGGTATAGGGATATTCTATTATCGATACGGCCAGCGCAAAACGAAGTGCGGTTTTTACTTTGCCTTCAAGGCCCAGTTGCAATACGGAGAGGTTAAGTGTGCCCGGTGGAATAGATCCAATAAAACTAAAAAATGTACCGAGGAGAAAAGCAACCAGTATTTCCATCATGAGGTAGTTACTGTTTTAAATCGCTTGTACACTTGTTTGCCTTCTTTCCATGAAAGGTACGACACTCCTTTATTGTGGTTCGCTATACTGATTTGGTAAATGGTATGCCAATGCGTTAATAAATGGCTTACCGCTTTAAAAATTGAGGCTCCTGGCTGGTAAATATGGGAGGGCTCTGCGCCACAACCGTTGAGTTCCATTACCATGATCCTGCCTTCTTCCAGGTCTTGCTCGGAAGCGGTCCTCAAATCGTATCTTCCAAAATAAAATCCATCAACGTGTTTGCTGATATGGTCAAAAGAGGTGGATAATTTTTCTGTGATTAAGTGATTCTGATCCAGAAACATGGTGCCAAGGCAATGATTGCCAATAGGCACTAATTCTATTTCTTCGCCTAATGGTGGCACTGTTTTTAGTTGATGGGCAAATGTATTCTTCAGAGCCTCCCATTGTAATTTTGCCCGATCTTTATTTAAAATTAATTCTTGTAAAGTACGCTTGCCGTCACCTTTAACACTCAGCATTTCCTTTTTGGTAATTGAGGTCACTCTTCCGTTTTCTTCTTCGGGGTGTCTGGCATAATACACGCTGAACTCTAAAGGTAAACTCACATAATCCTGAACGATGAAATCCCATTTCGCTCTGGCCACATAGCGCTGTACATCCTCTTCTGTTTCTATTTTTTTCACCATCCAACCTCTTTCGCCCAGGTCTGGTTTAAAAATAAGTGGAAAGGAAAACTCTTCGTTTTTCAATTTTCGAATTACCTCTTCAGTAGTTGTGGGATACTGGATCAGTATTGATTTGGGCTGACAGTCAGCTGGTACCTTTTTAAGCACGCTGAATTTGGATTCGCCAAACATGCCTCCTGCAAGAATGCCGGGGTTGGAGGCAGAGAAGAAAAATAGAGATCGTGCCTTAAGTGACAGCCACAACCAGTAAATAATAGCCGGTGCCTGAACAATGCCAAAGGGCCAGTACTCCCAGCTTTTTAGTTTAATAATAAAATTACTTCTCAATAATCGCGTATCAATACCCATTTTACAAATCAGCGGGAAGCGACTACTGAAGATTCTTTGTAGCGGATAGTGGAGGCAGCAACACCAAAGTCAAGGGGAAGTGAAATGTAGGGTGCTATTTCTCTGATCCCAATTTTCATAATGGCCATGTGATGCACGGCATGCTCGATGTTGTAGGTGAGTTCGCGAAAATAGTTGGTTTGCATTCTCACACTTTCTTCGCTGTTGCGTTCGTACCCTACTTCAAGGATAAAAGTAAAGTCCTCTACTTTGTCAGCAATAAAACCTTTAATCCTGTTGATAGTGGATAGCGCAATATGCTTATCACTTTCCATGATCTTATCATGTGAACGCTTGTCGTAGTTGACCAGGCCATCATTACACCCCGATTCCAAACAAAGGAAAAACTCAAGTGTGTGTCTAAGGTGTTGTCCGATGGAAGAATTTCCCAGGGAAGGGCAAGGCAACGAAAAGTCCTTTTCTTCAATTTGTTCTACGACAGTGGCCAACTGAGACAAAATGGAGTAAGAAGCCTTTATTAGTTGCATAAATTTTTAATCAACGACAAATATACTTTATGAAGTGCTTTGTAATCAGCCTATTGAACTATTTTCTTCCAGTTTAGGTCGGCTTTGGATTTTAAATCTTTTTCATTCTTGTTCCAGTCCGTAAGGGTATTGTTTCCCCAGAAATTATAGAACAGGTAGAGGCGTCCATTGAGGATTTTATAGGTTTTAGGATCGACCTTTATTTTTTCACCCGTTTCACCCATGGCGTAGGCACACCACCCACCATAAGCAGGTTCAAACTGATCAGGGTTGGTTTTGAATTGGTTGAGGTTGGCTTGGCTGGCAAACCAATAAGTAATGCCTTTATAAGTATAACTCAATTGAGATCTGCCTTCAATTGGGTTGTTAGAAAAATAACTTACCGGGTCGTATCCCTCAAGCGCTATCGATTTCTTAAGGTTGTATTGCTGGCTGCGGGTGTCAGCACTTTGGCCATGGGCTGCTGAAATGAGAGTTACACTCGTAAACAGGCCAAATAAGAATTGTTTCATGAGGGGAGAATATGACTAAGGGCTAAATCCAGGCAATTTTAATGAACTAACGTGATAAGGCTGGTCTTAGGTGCCTGGAATCAACCGGTTTGTCTCTCAAACAACAGATTAACCACTTATTTCTTTAATAATACCCCAAACGAGGTCAGGCTCGAATCCCTTCATTATGGCATGGCGGGCTACCTTATCCTTCTTTTTAAACAGATTCTCCTCTTCAACGGAAGCCCATTTTTTTTCAATTAGGGTTGTTAATGCATCTCTATAATCACTATCATCAATTTCCTTCATCCCTATGTTGATGCATCGGGTGGTGAGGCCGTGACTTTCGAGTTCTCTTTCTATCTTCCTCCTGCCCCATTTTTTCATCCGAAACTTTCCTCCTGCATAGGATTTGGCGAACCTTTCTTCATTCAAAAAATCTTCAGTGATGAGCCGGGTAAGCAGGTCTTCTACTTCACTTCCCCACAAACCGTAGCCGTAGAGTTTGTTGCGCACCTCCTTGTGCGAGCGCTCCTGATAAGCACAGTAGTGATATATTTTTTGAAGGGCCTGTTGGGGAGTTAGTTTCTGCTTCCTTTTTTCCACAACCAAAGTTGCTAAGGATGGATACAGAAATCAATAAACCCCAAAAAGTCATTGGGCTTTTTTGCACTACGTGACCGATATTCCTGACGATTTCGCCAGAAATCAGCGCCCAAAGGGCAAAATTGTCATTCCTAATGGCAAATTTGGAATTAAGAATAGATTAACCCTGACCCTATTGCTTGATGAAGCCTTTCGTTTTTAAAATGCTGGTGACAAACTTCCTTTCATTTTCGCTGTTGAAAATTTTAAAAGGAAGATGAATCAACTGGGCTTTGTTGACCATAAGCAAAAAATAATCTTTACCAATGTGCGCCTTTTTAATCTGATCCCACTTCATTGGCATCCCTTCACGCGCACTCACTTTGATTAAGACCTGCTGGCTGTTGATTTCGTAGGACAATCGCTCAAAGAGCATTTTGCCCTGCTCTAGCTGTGTGACCCCATAAAATTGTACCCACCAGAAAAGCAGGTAAAGAGCAGCACCAATGAAAGCTCCTATGAACCACCATATGCTAGGGATCCATATATAACCCAGGCAGATTGCAATTACGATTAGCCCCACCCACCATTGCTGCTTTAAAATATTGCGCATGGCGAGTTTGATATAACTTTTCTTTTCTAATCTATAATTTTTTGTTTTGACAATCATGATATCGTGTGCTCTGGAAAATAAGGTGCAAAATTAGGCTGTTTACGCGAGGCGTGAAAATTTATTCGAACACTTTAAGGCTTAAATCAAGGCTTTTGACAGAATGAGTAAGGGCTCCCACGGAAATGAAATCTACTCCGCATTCGGCTACATTGCGGAGTGTTAATTCTGTAATGCCTCCGCTGGCCTCCGTTTTACATTGGCCATTGATAATGGTGACTGCTTCTTTCATCAATTCAGGACTCATGTTGTCCAGCATGATCACATCGGCACCACCGACACGAAGCACTTCTTTTACTTCTTCCAGATTGCGCGTCTCTACTTCGATCTTGAGTTTTTTATTGTGTTTTACCAGGTAGGCTTTGGTATTGATAAGGGCATTTTCAATTCCGCCAGCCATATCAATATGGTTGTCCTTCAGCATAATCATATCATACAGTGCATACCTATGATTAAGCCCACCCCCAATAAGCACTGCCCATTTTTCCGGGAGCCTGAAATTGGGTGTGGTTTTTCTGGTGTCCATCAATTGGGCGGAAGTGCCTCTGATAATTTGGCACAACTGGTGTGTATAGGTGGCAATACCACTCATGCGCTGCATGCAATTGAGCATCAAACGTTCCGTGGAAAGAAGTGATCTTGATAAGCCCTCTATGGTAAAGGCTATCTCTCCTTTTTTAATTGCGTCTCCATCCTTTTTCTGAAAAGTGATGACAAGGTTGGGATCATAAAAATGGAATATTTTTTCAGCCAGTTCCAAACCGGCTATAATGCCATCGTCTTTAATCAAAAGTTTGGCTTTGCTGGTTGCGGTGGCCGGTATAGCCGCTAATGAAGAGTGGTCACCCTCTCCAATGTCTTCGGCCAATGCAGAAGTAATAAAGGTTGTAAGTGCCTCGTCAGTCAGGTAGGCGGGGCGGATCATTCCTTCACGAAGCTGATTTCATGAATCAGATAGGTAGCACTTATTTCTTTAACCAGCATTAATACGTTGTAGCTGTCATTGTTGCTCACATACCTGCCGATAGCAAATTGTTGTCCACCTTTTGATGCTCCTTTATGCACAATAGTGAAACTGGTAGCCGGATGTTTTTTGAAGAAATCACGAAAAACAAATTCAGCTTGCGCTTTACTATAGGTATTCACATTGCCTTCTATATTGATCTCCACATTTTGGTTCAAATGTTTCGACATTTCTTTTGCGCTTCCCGTTTTAATCACGTCTCTGATGGGGTCAAAAATAGCATCCTGAGCATATGAATGCTGCAACGCCACACAAAACGCAAGCACGACCACCATCCCAACAATTTTTACTCTCCTGTACTTCATTTCAAATGATTACTGACCAAAATTATGCCATTAAATGATATCACCTAAATATAAACTAATATATCCCGAACCGAACACTTGTTAAAACTGTAATTGGATTGGATAACAGGGATAATCCTCATCAGGGAGTTATATTTGTCGCCAACAACAGCAATTATGAATTCGAAGGTTTTGCTCATGATTTTGGATGGGTGGGGTATTGCTACAAACAAAAAAGTATCTGCAATAGACCAAGCCCATACTCCTTACATTAAAGCTTTATACGACAAATATCCCCATGGTAAGTTAGAGGCCTCGGGGCTTGCCGTTGGGCTGCCTGCCGGACAAATGGGAAATTCTGAGGTTGGCCATATGAATATTGGGGCAGGACGTGTTGTTTATCAGGACTTGGTAAGGGTAAACAAGGCAATTGAAGACAAGGAACTGGATAACAATCCTGTTCTGCTGGAATCATTTAGGTATGCGAAAGAGAATAAAAAGCAGGTTCATTTGATGGGGTTGGTTTCTGATGGTGGCGTTCATTCACATATCAACCATGCCAAGGCCATTTGCACCATTGCAAAAAATAATGGTGTAGAAAATTTATTTGTTCATGCCTTTACCGATGGCAGAGACACGGATCCAAAAGGTGCTGTTGGGTATTTAACAGATTTACAAAATCATATGCAGAAGACCACAGGGACGCTGGCGAGCATCGTGGGTAGGTATTATGCTATGGATAGAGACCATAGGTGGGAAAGGGTCAAATTGGCATATGATGCTATGGTGCATGGAGTTGGAGAATTAACCAATGACCCCATCGAAGCGGTTAAAAGATCGTATGCGCATGACGTTACTGATGAATTTTTAAAACCCATTATTGCCACTGACCTTTCCGGAAAACCAATAGCGATCATACGGGAGGGTGATGTGGTGATTTGTTTTAATTTCAGAACCGATCGTGGAAGACAAATTACAATGGCGCTAACGCAGCAAAATTTTGCAGAACAAAACATGCATGCATTACCACTTTATTATATTACCCTTACCAGTTATGACGACTCATTCAAAGACGTTAGGGTGATCTTTGAAAAGGACAATCTGCGCAACACGCTCGGAGAAGTGATTTCAAAAGCGGGCAAAAAGCAAATACGAATAGCTGAAACTGAAAAATATCCACACGTTACTTTCTTTTTTTCTGGGGGACGTGAAACGCCTTTTGAGGGAGAATCAAGGATTCTTTGTCCATCACCGAAGGTAGCTACCTACGATTTGAAACCTGAAATGAGTGCGAGAGATATAAGAGATAAAATTATTCCTGAGTTAGAGAAAAAATCTGCGGACTTCATATGCCTTAACTTTGCCAACCCTGATATGGTAGGACATACGGGTGTTTTTAGTGCCGGAGTAATTGCTTGCGAAACAGTGGATCAATGCAATGAGGCGGTCACGGAAACTGCCCTTAAAAATGGGTATTCCATTATCATCATTGCAGATCATGGTAACGCAGACATTATGATCAATGAAGACGGATCGCCCAATACAGCTCATACAACGAATCTGGTGCCGTGTATTTTTGTGTCGTCAGATTATAAAGGAAAAGTTAAAGACGGGAAGCTGGGTGACTTGGCTCCTACCATTCTCACATTAATGGGTATCCCCGTTCCATCTGAGATGACTGGAACAGTTTTAATAGATTCATAAGAATGAGATTTAATTTGATAGTTGTCCTTGGTGTATTGGCAATGACCTCTTGTCAGAATAACACCACAGTTTCTAAAAAATACTTCGACATCGATAGCCTTATCAATCAGCAACTGAGATATTTGGAAAAAACCGAAGCCTCACTATCCAAAATGGCATCTATTGATAGCGCAACGGATAGGAGCAATTTTAAACCCGATAGTACGTCTTGGGCGAATGAGTTGGAAGTGTTTCTCCATCTCGATGTGATTAATAAACCTATATACGTTGGTGCTTACGAAGTGATGGATGGAGAAAAGGACACCAACAGTAATTTGACAATAAGAAGCTTTGTAGCCAATAGGGAAGTTCCAGTAAAAAGCTTAAAACTTTATTACCAGGGCAGCCCAAAGAAACTCAGAAAACTGGAGGCTGTATTGAGCGAGCAAAACTCGCTATACTATACTTCTCGAAAATTTTCGATGGAGTTTGAAGACGTAAATGGACAGGCAGTTATTTCCAGGCACGATGTTCGGGGAACTCAGAAAATGATTCTCCGTGACAGTGTCAAGTTCTCTATCTCTTCGAAAATTATCTACTAAAGACAAATACTCAGGGTATGGCAGAGTCAGGGATGAATGAAGAAGAAAAACCAAGGTTGAATCGCACTGGGTTTGAAAAACTGATGGGCATATTCACTTTCGTTAGTCCTTATAAATGGACATTGCTTCTCGGAATTTTGTGTTTGGTTTTATCGAGTGTTACACTACTCTCGTTCCCTTACTTTGCTGGAAAGTTGCTGGATGTTGCTTCAGGAAAAGGCGGCTTCATTCTTTCAAGTATAAATCAAATTGCCATAGCACTGGTGGGCATTCTAATTGTTCAGGGTGTATTCTCCTTTATACGGGTTTATACTTTTGCCATCGTAAGTGAGAAAACATTGGCAGACATCAGACTTTCAGTGTACGAAAAAATGCTTTGGCTTCCACTTTCTTTTTATGACAAAAGACGAGTGGGGGAGCTGATCAGCCGGATTACTTCTGATGTAGGGGTTTTACAAGATACCTTTACTATTACCTTGGCCGAGCTGTTGAGGCAGGTGCTTGTGCTGATTGCCGGCACTATTGTCATTTTTGTTCTTACACCCAAGCTCACCTTGTTCATGTTGCTGACTTTTCCTGTTTTGGTATTGGCAGCTTTATTTTTTGGTAGGTTCATTAGAAAACTTTCAAAAAAGACACAGGATCAACTGGCATCTACTAATGTGATAGTAGAGGAGACCTTACAATCAATTACTGTTGTAAAATCATTTACCAACGAATTATTTGAGGCAGCCCGTTATAAGAAATCACTAAAGGGGGTAGTCCGCATTGCGCTTCATGCAGCCAAATACAGAGGTGTTTTTATCTCATTTACCATAGTAGCATTATTTGGAGGCATAGTGGCGGTGAGTTGGTACGGAGCATTGCTGGTTCAAGCCAATGAGGTGACAGTAGGCGAATTGTTTTCGTTTGTTCTCTATACCACTTTTATTGGAGGCTCAATCGCTGGTCTTGGTGATATTTACAGTCAGTTACAAAAGTCAGTGGGCGCCTCAGAGCGCATCATGGAAATATTGGCCGAGACGGATGAAAAGGAGGGTCTTGTTACTTCACTCAGGCTTGAAGGTAGAATACAGTTTAAGAATGTAGCTTTTTCATATCCCACCCGTGCAGACTTGCCTGTATTAAAGGCGATTGATTTTGAAATTGATGCCGGCCAGAAGATCGCGCTCGTTGGACCAAGCGGATCCGGCAAATCAACGATCACCAGTTTGCTACTGCGTTACTATCAACTGAACGAGGGTGTGGTATTGGTAGATGGAAAGCCTATTAATGAATATCCACTTTCAAACTATAGAAGTAACATTGGGGTCGTTCCCCAGGAAGTAATACTATTTGGGGGCACAATAAGGGAAAATATTGCGTATGGAAAACCCACAGCAACGGATCAGGAAATAGCGGAGGCTGCCAGAAAGGCCAACGCATTGGACTTTATTCTTACTTTCCCAGAACGAATGAATACCCTGGTTGGGGATAGAGGGGTGAAGCTCTCAGGAGGTCAGCGCCAAAGGGTAGCCATTGCAAGAGCCATTCTCAAGGATCCTAAAATCTTGATCCTGGACGAAGCAACCTCTTCCCTGGATGCGGAATCCGAAAGATTGGTTCAAGATGCCCTTGAAAACCTTATGGAGGGGCGGACAACCATCATCATTGCACACCGGTTGAGTACCATCCGAAAAGTAGACAGAATATTGGTGATCAAAGAGGGTGCTATTGCTGAATCCGGCTCACATGATGAATTGACCGATAAGAGTAATGGTATATATAGCAATCTATTAAAATTGCAGTTTGAAGAGAGCTAATATATGCTTTTCAAAAGCGTTAAGAACAGTATTAAAACCTTTATCAGAGACAGGTGAAGGCCTCAGAATTGAATAATTTATCTCGAATAAGAGTTATGATTAGGATTTGACTTACTTTTAGCCCGAAGGTGAAAGAGTTTAGTCTATCGGTTAGAGGGACTTTAAATAGCTAATCTGATATTATTTTAGCAGGTTTCTTTTTAACAGAGAGCAGTATTAAACACGCGTGTAAGTTTTAAGGATTAGTTTATATTTACAGCTATAAAAATTTAATAAGAGGTGATTACATGCCTTACTTTGGCCGATAATCACCTCTTTTTTACTCAAAAACAAGAAAAAGGCAAATGCTGATATTCTCCCTGTTCAGAAACAACAATCAGGCTGAAACAATTCTGTTTGTAGTTTTTGCTGTTGTAATCATTGTGTTTTTGATTATTGACCTGGGCATTTTTAACAAGAAAGCGCAAAAAATATCCACCAAATCAGCCTTATACCAATCGATTTTTTGGGTAATTATAAGTACGATTTTTGGGTATCTGGTCTATCTATTTGACGATAGTGGATCAGATGCCGCGCTTGAATATTTTTCTGCATATCTAACTGAGAAGGCGCTCTCGCTTGATAATATTTTTGTAATCCTTCTTATTCTGAAATACTTCAGCGTAAAAGAAGAATATTATCACAAAATATTATTCTGGGGAATTTTGGGGGCTGTTATATTCAGGGGGATATTTATTTTTATTGGGGCTCTGTTTATTGCTAAGTTCCACTGGATACTTTATGTGTTTGGTGTGTTTTTAATTTATTCCGGAATCAAAATTTACTTTGAAGACAGTGACGAAAAAATAGATCCGGAGAAGAATCCGATATTAAAGCTTTGTAGAAAATACCTTCCAATGGCCGAAGGTGATACAGGTGGAAAGTTTGTGATAACGAAGCCCAAGCTTATGTTCACCGAGTTGTTTTTAGTAATTGTACTTGTTGAAACCACCGACTTAATATTTGCAGTGGATTCAATCCCCGCAGCATTTGCAATTACACAGAATGAATTTTTGATATATACTTCTAATATTTTTGCAGTTTTGGGTCTGAGGGCGATGTTTTTCCTATTGGCCGGAATTATTGACAAGTTCTATTTATTACAGAAGGGACTATCTATTATTCTGTTCTTTATCGGTGCAAAAATGCTTTTGGAGATATTTGACATGCATATTCCGATAACATTGTCATTTACAGTAATATTACTCACACTCACGTTGTCGATCGTGATCTCGGTGTTGGTTCCAAAGAAAAAGAAATCGGATGAGTTGGCTTAGTCGCTCAAGGTTTCAGAAAAGATATCAGCTGGCAGTACCTTCATAAGCATAGGTAGTGTAAGGTATCGTTGGGGCAATGCAATAATTACAAATGTAGGAATGGTCTTGAGTACGGACAGCATGAGCTCCTGAACCATTTGCTTCTCCTCTTCAGCCAACTCACTCACTTTTGCTTTTCGCAAAAGAGCCATAAGCACTTTGCTTTCCTTTACTTCACTTACTATCCTGCTTTTATTATTTTCAGTGAGTTTGGTCAATCTCTTAATAAACCGCTCGCTTACTTCATTGTAATCTTGTTTGTTTTGTAGGTAACCCAATTGCTCCCAATGCTCCAGCACAAAGCCTTCTATAGCGATCATACTATTTTCTAAGTCATCTTCCTTGAAATCGAGATATTGGCACAACTGAATCAAAAACTCATTCTCGGTGTCTTCAATTTTTTTGTCTGCCCAAAGGGTAAGAATGGCCATCTCAAGAAAATATTTCTTGAGTAGCCATGAATTGTTGGTGGGCAGATTGAGGGCATCTACCTCTATCCCCTGGTTGAAAATTTCAATGGCTTCCTTTTTTTTATCAGGGGAGAGACCGGCACTTTGCAAAAAGAACTCTAGTAATTTTCGCTCTTCGATTTCAATTTTGTTATTAGCATGTGCTGCTGATGCTATGATTTTCACTACAGAAAAGCGAAGCTCTTCACGTTCATATTTGAAAAAGTCAGAGACAATCCGATCAGCATTTGTATGTATCCATTGGCCAAAGATAAATATATCAAGAAAGAGAAGGCTATTGTGAAAGAACTGAACCCAAAAATTACCACTAGATTCAGTAGTCCTTTCTATTCTTTTGTCTAAGATCTTTTCTGCCAACTCCACAGCTGATTTTCTTTTCCCAAACAAAGACCTGGAAGAGGTTGCCAGTTCCGGGAATACATTGTTATAAAAACCGGCAATACTTTCAAGTGTTTTTGCCATCAGTTTAGAAAGCTCTTCGGGATCTTTAACAGGTTTGTCATGAAAGAGTAACGAACTGCTGATCAAGCTTTCTGCCAACAGCAATTTCATTTTGTCTTTTTCATCTAGCTCTTCCAAATTAGGGTGGCCAAGCACATCCACAGCATGGCCATACATCAGTCCCGTTGGTTGGATCAGTCGGTACAAAGAATGTTCAGGGTGAGACGACCTCTTTCTTTCGGAAGTCAACTCGCCTAATAGATCTTTACGGAAGTTAAGATATTCTTTTAACCAGCCCTTTTCACTTGGCCTCATTCTGGATCAGTTTGAACGGAACTGAAAAGATAATTAAAATCTATGGATATTCAGTAGCTAATGGACTAAGCTTTGGGCAGGCCGGACTTCTCGAGTTCGGCAGCTGTAGAAAGGACGCTGTTTTTTAGATTTTCTTTGTATTTATCCAATCGCTTGGCGAGCCCCGCATCACTTGTACCAATAATTTGGGCTGCAAGGATTCCAGCATTCTTTGAGCCATCAAGCGCAACAGTGGCTACAGGCACTCCTCCAGGCATCTGAAGGATAGACAATATGGAGTCCCATCCATCAATAGAATTAGATGATTTGATAGGAACACCAATTACTGGTAAAGACGTCATGGAGGCAATCATGCCGGGTAGATGCGCAGCTCCTCCTGCACCAGCAATAATTACCTTTAGGCCCCTGGCTCTGGCAGATGTGGCATATTCTACCATGCGTTCTGGCGTACGGTGTGCTGATACAATGGTGATTTCATAAGGCACTTCCATTTCTTCCAGAAGATCCGCAGCCAATCTCATGACTTTTAAGTCTGACTGGCTACCCATGATAATTCCTACTAATGGTTTGCTCATGCTATTATTTTAAGGTTGTCTTTCACAAAGTTGGCTTTCTTCCTTAAACTTTCCATGTTGTCATCCACAATTGTTACGTGCCCCATTTTTCTAAAAGGCTTGGTGATTTTCTTACCGTAGAGATGAACGTGTGCTCCTTCCAGAGCCAATACCGCTTCCATTCCTTGATATTTTGCTTCCCCAGTAAATCCGTCTTCTCCCAGCAGATTTACCATGGCACTGGGTATACGCATTTTGGTGCTTCCCAATGGCTGGTTTAAGATTGCCCGCAAATGCTGCTCATATTGAGAAGTGTCATTGGCTTCAATTGTTTGATGTCCACTATTGTGGGGCCGTGGAGCCACCTCATTCACCAATACCTCACCAACCCTGGTCACAAACATTTCTACTGCGAGAATGCCCACCAGCCCTAATCGATCAATTACTTTACGAGCAATATCATCCGCCCTTTGTTTAATGGTTTCTGTAAGTTCAGCGGGTGCAAATAAATATTCTACCAGATTTTTTTCCGGATGAAAAACCATCTCTACCGCTGGGTAGGAAACAATTTCTCCCTTTTCATTTTTGGCTACGATAATGGCTATTTCTTTTTCAAAGTCAACGAGCTTCTCTAACAAACCAGGGGCATCAAAGGCCTTCTCCAGCTCCTGCTCGTTTCGCATCATTTGCACACCCCTACCATCATAGCCTTCTTTGCCCAGTTTATTTACGGCAGGCAAAAAGGCACTGTGTTTTAACACATCGCTTTTGTTTTCTGTTAATACAAATTCAGCCGTGGGAATTCCATTGTCAACATAAAATTGCTTTTGTACTCTCTTATCCTGTATCAACTCTATGATTGATGGTTGTGGAAAAACCTTCTTTCCTCTTTTCTCTAGTTCCTTCAGGGCTTCCGTGTTTACGTTTTCAATCTCGATTGTAATCAGATCGCAAGTAGTCCCAAACTGAATGACGGTATCGAAATCAGTAAGTTTTCCTACTGTAAAAGGAGCCAGTTGACTGCACGGAGCGTTGGCATCGGGATCCAAAACGGAGAAAGAGATGTTGAAATCAATTCCCGATTGTATCAACATTCGGCCGAGTTGGCCTCCGCCTAACACGCCTAGCTTAAAGTTATTCTGATAATATTGTGGCTTCATTGGAGCCGCAAACCTATAAATAATTTACCGGACAGGAGCCATGATGGCTAGCCGTATTTAAGTTGTTTTGCTTTAGCAACCACATCATTAAATTCTATTTTTGCCTGTCTGATGGAATAGAGTAAAAGCCGAACTTCCTTTACGTGTACACGGCCATCGGCCTCAGACATCTTGTAGAGGTGAACAAATGCATTCATCTTTTCTTCATCTGAACACAAATTGATGAAATCAATTCCTGTCTGATAGACTTCCTTCTCCCTTTTATTGAGAATGTCTTTCTCAAATTCGATCAAGGTAGGCTCAGGAATGCTTTCGTACCTTTTTACTTTGTTCAGCGCATCATTTTCACTGATATCAACAATTCCATCTGCGTTGATAAGAAGACGCATGAGGTACAATACCCCGAGGTGATAGTTTTTATTGTGGCTCATAATTTCTTAAACCCATAAATATAATGAGAATAGGGACTTATGAAACAATCAACTTATGAAAAGAGCTGGTAAACAATTAACGCTGAAATGTAGGCGAGAGCGGTCATGTATACTAATTGAATCATGGGCCATTTCCATCCATTGGTTTCTCTTTTTACAACGGCCAGCGTACTCATGCACTGCATTGCAAAAGTGTAAAAGACAAGCAATGAAAGGCCTGTTGCAAGAGTAAACCTTGGGCCGCCCGTGTCAGGGTTGATTTCCGCTCGAAGTCTGCTCTTGATGGTCGTTTGATCCTCCGTATTGCCCACACTATAGATGGTGGCCATCGTGCCCACAAAAACTTCTCTGGCAGCAAAAGAGGTGATTAATGCAATCCCAATCTTCCAGTCGTATCCTAAAGGAGTAATGGAGGGCTCAATCGCTTTACCAATGATCCCCGCATAGGAGTGTTCAAGACGATAGGCCATCAGTAAGCTTTCTCGTTGGTCAACAGCTACTTCATTATTATCGATTTGTGCGTCTATGACACTTTCAGCCTGACTCATTTGTTGGGCGGGGCCGTAACTCGCCAATACCCACAGTACGATGGATACGGCCAGGATTATCTTCCCGGCTTCAAAGACAAACGTTCTGGTTTTACTTACGATAGTAAAGCCAACATTGGACCACTTCGGCATTCGGTATGTCGGCAGCTCCATGATCAGGTAGCTCCGTTCTTTAGATTTTATAATCCACTTCATTACCAATGCTGAAATAATGGCAGCTAAAAACCCGAGTAAGTACAATCCCATCAGTGCAATCCCCTGAAAATTAAAGAAGCCAAAGAGTTTGTCGTCAGGGATAATTAAGGCCACCAGAATTGCATAGACAGGTAAACGAGCGGAGCAGCTCATGAGTGGCGTTACAAAAATGGTAATGAGCCTGTCCTTCCAGTTTTCGATGGTGCGGGTAGCCATGATGGCTGGGATGGCACACGCCCATCCTGAGATTAAAGGAACCACACTTTTTCCACTCATGCCAACCTTACGCATGACTTTATCCATCAAAAAGACCACCCGTGACATATATCCTGTTTCTTCCAATACTGCGATAAAAGCAAATAAGATGGCTATCTGCGGCACAAAAATCAGAATGCCACCAATACCGGGTATAATCCCCTGTGTGATCAAATCGAAGAATGGGCCTTCAGGGAAGACATCTTTCAACACATTGCTGAGGTTTGCAAAGGTGGAGTCAATGAAATCCATCGGAGCTTGCGCCCACGCGAAAATGGATTGAAAAATTAAAAACAGGATACTGAAAAATATGAGATAGCCCCATACTTTGTGTGTCAATACTTTATCGATGCGATGCGAGAACCGCTTCCATTCGGTATCAGCGGTTTTTAAAACCACCTTACCCAATAGGTCTTGAATGTATTGATACCTGATTATGGTTTCGGCTCCCTGGTACTTGCCCGGGAAGAACTCGTACTGTTTGGCCAGTGACTCTATAAATGCTTTATCTTCTTCGCGCAAGAAGGAAAGGTTTTCCACCTGTTGCAGGTATTGATAGGCTTCATAGTTTGACTCGAGCTTAAAGTGTTGCTTTGTTTTATCAACAGCAGGAAGGATTTCCTCGTCAATCGAATAAATTTTTTGCCGGGAAACAGGAATGTGTCCAGCCAATACTTTTTTCAATTCTTTAATGCCCTGCCCCGTACGCGCATTGACCAGGACAACGGGCAAATCGAGGTTTATGGAAAGCTTAATCACATCAATATTCTGGCCCGACTTGGCGGCAAGATCAACCATGTTGAGTACGAGCACAGTTGGTAATCTAAGGTCGATAAGCTGAGTGAGAAGCAATAACGAACTTTGAAGGTTGGTGGCATCAGCCACCAGAATTACTTTGTTGGGGAAATAATTGTTCCTCCTGTCTGAAAATATTTCTGCTACAATCTTTTCATCCAGAGACCTTGGGTACAAGCTATAGATGCCAGGTAAATCAATTATTTCTGCCTGAGTATTTTCATCGAGCCGGGTTGTGCCCGTTCTTTTGTCAACCGTAACCCCAGGAAAATTTCCAGTTTTTTGACTGAGACCCGTCAGTTGATTGAAAAGTGATGACTTCCCTGAATTAGGCTTTCCTGCTAATGCGACCTTCAACCTTTTCACTTAGTGGATTTAATTTAAAATGGAGATCATGGCAGCTTCCTCCAAACGCAGAGTAATATCATAACCTGAAATAGTGACACATATGGGATCCCCAAAAGGAGCTTTAAAATTGAATTTTACTACCGATCCAGGCAAAAAACCCATTTCCAATAGCTTATTGGAAAGCTCATGCGATATGAATCCTGCGATTACGGCAGTTTCTCCAGGGCTCATCTGAGCAACATTTTTGGCAAGATCTGCCATCTTTATTTAGATTAAATTAAAACTGCGTGAAGTTAATTGTTGAGCACCAAATAAACCATGTTTACCCAAAGGTTGTTGATCTCTTTATGATAGAAAAAGAC
>ERZ761609.157-NODE-157-length-93645-cov-24.818293_pt1 | contig 93645 bp, 79 predicted proteins | sample MGYA00511163_ERZ761609 | MGnify/ENA primary metagenome ERZ761609 (study PRJEB28899, sample SAMN02445070) | bioreactor sludge metagenome | biome: EBPR sludge | place: Australia: Brisbane, Thorneside Wastewater Treatment Plant | collected 2011-12-16 ...
CGCACCCTTTGCTTGTTTTTTATTTTTTAATTTTGGTTTCGCTGACTTTTTCATGCCTGGGAATGATTGTCGCGCTGATCGCGGAAGAATTTGAACATTTAAGCATTGCGACCACTTTTCTTATTACGCCACTGGTGTTTTTTGGCGGAGTTTTTCACTCAATTGAAATGCTGCCTGCCAAGCTTCAGGTCGTTTCTCAGTTTAATCCCATGTTTTACATGATCAACGGTTTGCGCTACAGTTTTCTTGGTGTTTCAGACGCGCCCATCGCGGGGTGTATGCTGGTTGTCGCGGCTCTTTTTATTTTATTGTTTGCCGGAACCGTACTTATGTTTCGCTCAGGATACAAATTAAGGAAATAAACCATGATTCATTCTTATTTCTTTTCTACCGAAACAGGGCTCAAGCGTGATGTTACCCGCGCCGAGATGCACGCCATTCTCAAGAAAAAACAAGGCGTGCTGTGGGTTGATATGGATGAAGCCACTGACCTTGAAGATGAGCTTTTGGTTGAGATTTTTAATTTTCATGAGCTCGCGATCGAAGACGCGCTAAATGACCACTGCGGGTCTAAACTGGATGATTACGGCGATTATCTTTTTATGAACATGGACGCGGTGACATTAAAAATGAATGAAAGCCATCAGCGCGAGCTTGTTTCCGCCGAGCTTTCCATGTTTTTGGGTTGTAATTATGTGGTGACGTATCACAAAAAAACAATTCTCTCCATTTTGGCGGATCGGCTGGCGGTTGAAAAGAAGCCTCAAAGCCAGCTCGGCGAAGGCGCGGGCGCGCTGCTGCACACGATCATCGATCATTTGGTCGATAGCTATACGAGTGTTATTCACCAATATGAAGAGAAGGTGGATGAAATCGAAACGGAAATTTTTTCGGACGGCTCGGATTACTTAAAGAAGCTCATGAGCGTGAAACAGGATATTTTTAAATTACGGCGCGTCTTCAGCCCTCAGCGCGATATGCTGTATTCGCTCGCGCGTTTCCGCAAATTGGTCGGCACTGAAAACGAATTCTATTTCCGCGATGTTTACGATCATTTGGCGCACATTGTTTTAATGACCGAAGCGATTTATGAAAATCTAACCGGTATTTTGCAGGTTTATTTTTCTTACTCTTCAACCAAGCTGAATGAAGTCATGAAGCGCTTAACGGTTATGGCAACGCTGACCATGCCCGCGCTTTTGATTTTCAGTTTGTATGGGATGAATTTTGAATGGATGCCGTTTTTAAAAAGCCCCGCCGGATTTTGGATCTCACAAGCGGTTACTTTTTTTATGGCGGTGGGAATGCTGGCGTTTATGAAATACAAAAAATGGATCTAAAAACCGCACCAAAAAGCTTATCTGCGGCGTTGCGCGCTGCGCTTCCTTGTGCGGCGTATTTTTCTCATACGCCTCCGCGGGCGCTTGCGCGCGCCTTGCATCTAAACCTTTTGATGCGGCTTTAAAATATGGAAACGAATTTAAAGCCTACTTTATACGGGATGAGCGTGCAGGAGCTGCAGGAAGCAGTGAAAGCCATCGGTTTGCCCGCCTTCCGCGGGGTTCAGCTGGGTGACTGGATTTATAAGAAAAATGTTTTAGAGTGGAGCGAGATCAAAAATTTTTCTAAGGTCGATCTTGAGAAGCTGGCCGCGCATTATGACTTGCGCTCACTCGACGGCTCCGAAGCATCTTTTTCCAAAGGCCTTGAATCCACCAAAGGGCTTTTTAAGGCCCGCGACGGGCACTTTTTAGAAAGCGTTTTGATTTCGCAAAGGGATCGCCAAACCGTTTGTCTTTCCACGCAAATGGGCTGCAAAATGGCCTGTTCTTTCTGTGCGAGCGGCAAAGCCAAGTTTTTGCGCAATTTGACCGCGGGAGAAATTGTTGAGCAGGTTGCGTGGATTCAGCGTAAGACAGAAAAGCGTGTTTCCAATATTGTTTTTATGGGAATGGGCGAGCCACTTGATAATTTTGATGCAACCATGAAGGCTATCGAAATTCTCATCGCGGAGTGGGGCTTTCAGCTCGGCGGAAGACGCGTCACCGTGTCAACTTCCGGTATTACTCCCAAAATTATTGAATTTGTGGAACGTGTTGACGGGCGCGTGCGGCTTTCGGTTTCACTCCATTCATCCAAGCCCGAGGTGCGCGATGAGCTGATGCCGATTAACCGAAAATATAATATCGATAACCTGATACAAACGCTTACGGAGATTCACGGCAAACTCAAGCGAGAGGTCACATTTGAATATACGTTGATTGAGAATATTAATGACACCGAAGAAGAAGCGCGGGGCGTCGCAAAAATTTCTGTACCTTTGAATGCGAAGGTGAATTTAATTCCTTACAATCCCATTCGTGAAATGGCCGCGGTTTACAAGACACCGTCCAAGGAACGCATTGAAAGATTCACTAAAATTTTGATGGATGCCGGCATTCACGTGACTCTGCGCAAAACCGCCGGACGTGAAATTGATGCTGCCTGCGGACAGCTCAGGCTCGACCGCGAGCAGGTTAAAGGTTAAAGCTAAAAGGTTGAAACCATAGGCTTGGAGCCACTAGGTTCTTTTTTTCCGCGCAGTGTAAGAATGCTGGCTCCAAGCATTCTGCATAAGCTGCTATTTTCTTGTAGCAAGCTTTCCATGCAGGCCGGATCTACTTTCTTAGAATCTCTCAATAAGCATAGCCAGTATTCGCTTTCGTTGGCAGATTTTAATGCATACGAAAAAAAATTAGCAAAATCTCGTTTTGAGCTACTTCCTTTTGCCTCAATAATATTTGCACCAATTGAAGTTGCTGACCGCAATAATTGCTTTGCAATGATCTGAGCGGCAAAATCTTTTTGTAAAATTTCTAAAAAGCGAATGATTCTAATCGAAAAAGTATAGCTTTTTTCCTGTAATAAGGTTTTGGCTTTTGGGCCATGGCTTTGACCTTTAGCCTTTAAGTTTTGGGCTGATTGTGCTTCCATATTTCCTCCAATTCAGGGTTTGCGTTGTAAATTCTTTCTAACTGTTTCGAAAGATATCCATCCGTTAACGCATCAATGAGCGCGGTCAATTCATCCAGCCTAAGCAAGCGGTCCCAATGAGATTTTTCATCCTCCGCGGGCGCATAAACGATCTCAGCTTGCAGGCGGCGGCGTTCATAAAAAAGACGCGTGGCTTCTGAAAGCAAATCGTTTCTTTGGTCTACCATCAGTTTTGAGCGCGAATCAATTGACGTTTGGCTGGAGCTGAAAATAAAATTCCCCAAATCCCATGAGAATCCGATATCGGCTCCTCGGTCTCTGTCCCACGGACCGTCAATGAAGCGGTCGGGGTCGTTCGTGCCGGCGCGATCCAGGTCAATGTTGTTGGATGTTCCCCAGTCTTTTCCCGCGGAAACATTGGGCAGTAAGGCCGCAACGCGCGATTGCGCCTGCCAGCGTTTGATTTTTCCGTTGCCGGTATCGGAGTAACGAATGACTCTTTTGTGAATGTCACGTGCGGAGGGCTCGAGCCGGATGAGCTTATTGAAAACAAGTGCATTCTCAGCGCGGATTGGTTCGGAAGAAGATTTTGCAACCCACTTCCAAAGACCTTCTGCTGTAACCGCGAGCAAGGCGTCCGAAGCTTTCAAATGGAGCGTTGAAAAAACATGTGTTTTTGCAAGTCCGTCATTTTGAATTTGCCACTTGCCGTCGGAGTTGTTGAAAATAAAGAATCCATCTTCGCCAAGGCCGATCAATTGTTTCGTCTTAAAATTCCACGCAAGGCGCTTCGGAAGAGCGTTGCGCAGTCCCGAGCCGGAGAGCGGCTGCCAATCTAAACCGTTGCGGCTTTGATAAACGCCTTTGGATGTGGCTAGATAGAAGCTTTCCTCTGTTTCGATAAAATCAAAGAAAGTTTGTTGCGAAGCCAGTGCCCCCTCATCTTCAAACTCTTTAGGGAGATCATCCGTCTCGCTTCCGGTTTGATCAAAGTCAAAAACTTTTAACACGGTTTGCACGGAGTCATCCCCCGCAAGACGCCAGTCTCCGTTAGCCGAAAAGAAAAGACCGATGGAGCTTTCGGCAATTAAAAAAACAGGCAAAGAATCCGCAAGCTCGGAATGCTTGCGCCAAGCCGAAGTATCTTTTTGTGTCGACCATAGCCCGCGCGCGGTTCCAATCCACCAAGTGTCTTTTCCCGCAAAAAAAGTAAGCGGAGCTTTTTCTTCATCGCGGCTTTCATAAATGCGTTTGGCATTGCGCGTTTGAGCAGTCCATTCAAAGACCGATTGTTTTGTTTGAATCCAAAGACTTTGATGCGATTCGGAAGAAGCGGAGATCCGCGCAATTTTATCCTGCGAATGAGACAGTGAAAAGACAGTTTGCCAGTGGCCGCTTTCATTTTTAAAAACAGCATGAGGAGTTGCCGCGTAATAGTCAGGGTCTGAATTAGGCACGGACGCTAAATCAATTGCCGCTTCTGTGGAAGGCAATCCGGAAACTTTTTCCCAGGCCGGAAATCCGGACCCGGGCAAGGTAAGCAATAGCACCAATGCGATCCATTTCCACTTTTGGGAACCGGGAAGGGGTTTGACTCTGGTGCTTGGAGCGTCATAATAAAAGTGATTCATATGCAAGAAATGTATGCTAATTATAAATATATGTCAACTAAAAAATGATTAATTATTATATTTAAGGATTTTCATCTGGGCCGGGTTGAAATAGAGGGGTTTAACAGGCACATTTCTAAGAACATTTAATAAGTTCAACTTCGGGCATAAAGCAATCTTAAAAGTAAGGATAGTTGATGGGACGGCATCAGCAGTTCTTAAAATTTGTGGCCACAGCTGTCATCATGTGTCTTTTGGCGCAGGATGCGGCGGTGGCATTGCCATCGCAGACTACAGACTACAGACCACAGACCACAGACTCTGCGGAAACTCCCGGAGTTGAGGGATCGCATCTCCGGGAGTTGGGCTGGTTAAGCACAAAAAACCTTGGAACGATTGATGAAGAGTTCCAAGGCACGAACGGTAAAAGCATTACCTTCATTCTCGATGCCCACGACTCTCTCGACGCGCAAAAGAATATTGTCCGAATTATTCAACGGGCAACAGCCTCAGGCCGGGTTCGAACCGTCTTCGAAGAAGGTTATGAGGACGAGCTCAATACGGATGAATGGTTTGGCGATATCCAAGATGATCAAATTCGCCGCAAAGTTGCTTACTATTATTTGGATCAACTTAAAATTGGCGCAGCAGAGTTTGCGCATATTAATCGGCAGAGCCGATTAGGACAAAGAACAAAGGACAAAAAACAAAGCACCGATTGGCAATTAGTCGGCGCGGACGACAAACAAGCTTATCTTGAAAACGTGCGCGCTTTCGGTGACTCTGAAAAAGTCCGCGCGAAAATCCTGCGTGACACGCAAGCCATTCAGCGCGAACTGAAAGCTGTAGGCGCTAAGCAGCTTACGCCCGAAGCTCAAAAGTGGATTGCCGATTATCAGCGCTTCCATGAGCATGCGCTTCCTCTGCTTGATTATTTAAATCGCTGGCTTAAATTTATTCCCCAAGAAGCTTGCCCGCTTTTACGCCGTATTTTGTCCGCCGCGCAAGATTTAGAACTTGCGCGCAGTATTCAACGGATCCGCGCCGCAGAAGTTTTAATTGAAATCAAACAATTCGAATCCTCACTGGAAGCGCATTTTTTTGAAGAAAGACAAACCGCCGAGATTTGGCAAGCACAGAAAACCATGGGTTCCGTTGAAAAATTGACTAATCTTAAAATTTCAAGTCATGAGCTGGATGAGCTTAAGCAGAATTTGAAAATGTGGGATACGGAAAGCCTTGCGCCCTTGCTTGCTCGCGCGAAGAAAAATCCTGTCGTGCTTTCCAAACGCTGGGAAACACTCATTCAAGACGCGCTGAAATTTTATGAGCTTGCGCATAAAAGAGATATGGCGGTGGAGAGAGCTCTTTTAAGTTGGAACAACTCCTCGGCTCCGCTCAGGGCAAGCGAACAAGAGCCAAAGGACAAAGAAGCGGTTTTGGTGTTCGGCGGTTTTCACCGCGAGGGAATTACCGAAATTTTGCGGCGCAACGGATTTTCTTATACGGTTGTCATTCCTAAAATCACCGATTTTTCCAAGCGTCACCAATTGCTTTATCGCGAAGCTATGAGCGTTGGACCACGGGGCTCGGGCCACGGAGCCCGCCAAATGGTTCAAGCCGCGCGTCCGCTTTCAGGTTTTTATGATCACGGCTTTCGTTATGAAATTCCGCTTGTGGCGGCTCTCGCAAAAGAAAATCCAAAGCTAGATCAAAGAAGCTTTGCCTTGCTTGTCGAAAGAACACTTTTAGAAAAAAGTTCAACAACCGTGGCGCGTGGAGTTAATGGCGAGAATCTGAGCCGTCCCTCGGCTTCTCCCAACACGCGCCGCCTTTTGTCTTCAGCTCGCTCCGAATCTCGAGAAAAAGCAGAGAAGGTTCTCGATTATGAAGAAATTGATTTAGGGACTAAAAATCGTTTTTTAAAAAAAGCTTTGTCCACCTACTTAACTCCCAAGGTGTTTGAAACGGGCGGATTCATTTATAAATGGTTCGGGATCCAATATTTCATTTTTTTACTTAATCAATTTGACCGTCAAAAAATTCTACCGCGGTTACCCGTAAGCCTTTCCACCCCGCTTACGGATTCAAAGCCCGAAGAAGAAATTTCTGTCTCGGGACGAATCAAAATGGGATCTGCTTTAGAGATTATGCATCTCGCGGCATTTTTTATCATATTGGCTTTAGCCTCTATGGAGCATTTAAGTGCAGATAATTTTGGAGCCACGTTATTGCATTTGGGAAATGTAATTGCAAATGTGTACCCCATTTTTGTTCAACGCTATGTTCGGGCAAGACTATGGCCTCGATATATTCAGATAAAAGAAAATGAAACCAACCGTTCCGAAGCCCGCGCGGGAACAGCCAAGAAGGAAACGGTGATTCGGAGCCCCGAAGTGCTGCGCCTTGCTTTGGGAAAATTCAATATTTTAAATTCCGGCGCACTGCATGAGTTGTTTTCTTCTCAACAAACAAGCCTGCAAAAGCTTACAAAAGCTGAGCGGGACCTTTTAAGGCGTATAGCGCTAATAAGAGACTCAACGAAAAAAGTTATGCGTAAAGAGAAGGGTGAGAATGAATTTCATGGGCCCTTTGCTCCTGCAAACGTGAGCCAGGTGATGACGGTTTTGAAGCATCTTGGAGCAAAACAGGGCGAAAAAATAATGGATCTGGGTCACGGCGAAGGGAGCGTGCTTTTTGGTGCGGCGGCGCTGTTTGGTCTTCAGGGTCTTGGCGGGGAGCTGAATTCCTATCTTTACAGGAAAAGTGCCGCGATTCAAGCGGAGCTGGTTGATGCCGGGATTTTAGACGCGGGCGCCGTCGAGCTTAGAAAAGAAAACTTTAATCAGCTTGATCTTCGAACTGCTGATTATGTTTTCTTTTTTTCATTCGGAGGAAAAGTTGATCAGGAGAAGCTCTTGCGAGAGTTAAAGCCCGGCGCCAAATTCATTCTTTTGGGACTTAAAAACACCAATTGGGAGCAGGAGGAATTAACCGGCTACTCTGATTTTTCAAAATTATTGGAAAACGGGCAGTTTGAACTTGTGCGATTTCCGGAACTGAGAACTTGGGTTTTCACAAAGCGGTCCGCGCGTTCCGAAATGCGCGAAGCAACTCGCGCGCAGATTTTGGAAATTTTAAGGAATTTCGAGCAGTTTCGTGAAAATATAAAAGTCAGCGAGCCTGTTGTGTGGGATTTAGAGGGGGTTGAATTAAACCGCGCACGGCCGCTGTTGGTGCTTCCTGATATTCATGGCGACCTGGAAGGCATGCTCGCCATGCTTTATTTCAGCGGCGTGATTGACCGCGAGGGCTTACCGACGGGCAGCGCGGATGTGATTCAGCTGGGAGATGTTATTAACGGGCGCGAGCAATGGTTTGAAGCGGATGATTACCTGCGTTTTTTACAGCAAGAATTTGAGGAACGGGGACTTAGTCTGATTCGCCTGGCGGGCAACCACGACGTAAAAGTTTTGAAAGCCTTTGATCGCAAGAAATATTTTTTGGAATGGGTTTATGGCCCGTCCGAACGGCAGTTAAGCGGGTTGCGGGAATTTTTTCAGCAGTATTTATGGAAAAACCCGGGCAAACAAGGCCGGCAACTATTAAGAAAAAAGTTTACTTCCGTCGGTCTGCCGCTTCATATTTATTTTATTTTGGAAAAAGCGCGGGATTTTTATCAGGCAGTTAAAAACGATATTCAAACCGGAAAAATCAAAGCGGCGGCAAGATTCGGCAATCTTTTTGTCACACATGCCGGATTGTCCCCGGCCGCGATGGAAGAGGAGTCCCTCGGTGCGGATTTTGATGAGAAAGCGGACGTTCTCAATCGGGCTTTTCAAGCATGGCTTTTAAAAGAAAGCAAGCCAAAGCAAGATGAGAGAACTGCAGACGACGAAACAGTCGATGAACGCATCAAAATCATTCTGAAAAAAGCTCTCGGAATGAAAACAGCCGAAGGATTTAAAAAATCAAGCGTTTGGCAATTGACAGGGCATCGTCCTAAACGGCATAAACGCGTGAGCTCTGATGAGCGAATGATTTCCGCCGACTTTGATTTAGCGCGCCGCTTTGAAGTCTCCGAAGACGATCCTGTTTATCCGCGCATTTTATTTTTGAAGGAAAACCAGTTAATCGAGCAGGAAATTAAATTACCGCGCTTTGAAAGTCCGCCTTCGCCTGCAGATGACGGGGAAACATTGAAAGAAGAGTTTGTTGCCCGTTTTTCAACCGAAGAATTAAAAGAGTTTGAAATAAAGCCTGTCTCCCGAATTCGACTGATTAATTTGATTCAGGCCGCGATTAGCCAAAGCGGTGTATTAGAAAGCGCGTCCATCCAAAACGACTCCGTTTTTGTGAGAGTCATTGAGACAGCCGCCCACGGGGAAAGCAGCATTACGTTGCCCGCGCAAAATTATCATATTGGGGGGTATCATTCGACACTGGCAGAAGCTTATTTACAGCAAAACTATTTGGCGGGCGATGAGTTTTTGAACACGGTGCACGCGATTGAAGTTTGGCGCCGCTCCGAGGCGCGTTATTTGGAAGCGGAAAAAATTTACTTTGACAGCCCTGAATTTTTGAGCGCTACGCATTATTTTAATGAAGCCGTCATTGTGCGAGACGAAGCCGGGACCATTCAGCCTATGGACTGGAACAAACTCATCACAATTTATGAAAGACTGCGGGGCGATGATGTCAATGCCGAGTATACAGATGAAGATCGGCAGCTGAGGCTTTCGCATGAAAATGAGCCGTGGGCTCGGGAATGGCTTCAAAATATAAACCGGCAGGATTTAACTGGCGACGAAGCGCTTAATTTAGGAGTGAAAATCTACCGCGATAGCAGCGAAGGCGATGGCAGAAATCAGATGTTTGTAAAAAAAGCGGGCTTTGACCGGGTTCGCCCCCCCAAAAAAGCAGGAGCTTATTTTGAGCGGCACCCTGCCGATGGGCACCATGGTTTGGCTTGGTTTTTAATGAATTTTTTCTTGATGCGCAATGGATACGCTCCTTTTTATTTTAAGAATGAGAAAGAGTATTTGAAAATTCCGATCGACTATTACAACCGTGATGAAGGCGCGGCTCGTTTGCGTCAGCTTCTCCGCGAAAGAGTTTTTTCAGAAAACAAAGGCAACCGTTCCGAAGCGCGGACAAGCGATGAAATCGGGCTCCAACAAATTAAAAATACGGAAATTGCTTTGACGCCGCGCGCGTTTCACGGCCGAAATTGGCTTCGCTATCCGTGGATGACCACAAGAAAAAAAGTTTGGGAAGTTTTCGGGCTGCCCGACCCGCGCGATGCAAAACCGGCGCAGCAAAAAACATCGCGCGACATCACCTTTATTAAACGCAAAAGTGACCGTCATCCGGTTTGGGTGATTTTAGAAAAAGACAAAGTCCGCTTCGAAGAAAAATTTGCAAGAGAATTACTTATGCTGCGCGGCAAAGCCCGTTCCGAATCTCGAAACGACCCCAAAAAACAGGCGGCGGAGTTTTCAAAAAAAGCGAATGCCATTATCAAAGCACGGGGCAATTTAGAAGAAGCCGCGCGGCTGGCGGAAGAAGCCATCGAACTTGATTATACAAATGCATTTGCGCATGTGGCGCTTATTCAGGCGCGGCGGGGGCTGGGTCAGTATAAAGACGCGCTTGAAGCATTTATCTCAGCAGAGCGGGATATTCCCGATAACCAATACGTGCGCGCAATGTTTCCGGGTATTTTAAATTCTTTCGCGGCTCAATCAGCGGAGCAAAATCGGCTTGATGATGCCATAGACACTTTCCGAAAAATTTTTCCGGATACGCCGGAAGAACTTCAAGAAAGCGTTAAGTTAACGGCTATGCGGGCGCGTGAAGCCTTAGCGTATCAAGCCATTGAAAGAGGCGATTTTGGAAAAGCGCTTCAAATAGCCGAGCAAATCAATCAGATTTTACCTAGCAATCAAACAACAGATCTTATTTTAGCGACAGCATTTATTCATCAAGGCCAGCCCGGGCGCGCAGAAGCACAGCTTGATTTCTCGCGCAGAAAATTTTTAGCGCGGAATCCCCGAAGTTATTTAATTAAAGCTTTGAGCGCGGCACATAAACTTCGGCCGAATGAAGCGAAGGCAATATTAAATGAAGCTCAAGACGTATTTTCAGCTGAGAAAAGCATTGTGGGGGTGATTCAAAAGCACTCGAAGCTGATTGAAGCCGGCGCGGATGTTGGCGAATTACTTAATCAAGTAAATCGAGATCCCGTGCTTGCTGCGCGCGAAGAAAGAATTATTGCCGGAGTTTCTCGCTCCGAATCGCGCCGGCGCTCTCAAGATGAGGGAGAAAAAATTTTAAAACTCCATACGCTTTATATGGATGTGATGCGCAGAAAAGCAAATGCGTGGAAAGATGGAGCTGAAAAAGTAGAAAGCGCGGGTTTTTTAGTTACGGACGTTGGCTATTATCCGATTGATACGGACAACGAATTCGAACACTTGCTGGCGATTTTCCCCAAAATTCGTGATAAGACAAATTTTAATCAACCCCTTCGCTTTCTTGATTTAGGATCAGGCGCCGGCAAGCTTTTGATACAAGTGCTAATGCTGGACGCCCATCTTAATGGAGTTGGCATCGAATATGATCAGGCGCTTTATGAAGTTTCTTTAGACCTCGCTGAAGAAGCCGCAAAACAAAAACTTATTTCTCGTGAGCGCGCGCATTTTTTAAAAGGGGACTTTTCTGTCCCTGAATTTGAAAAAGAAATTTCTTCCGCGGACGTTCTTTTTCATTATCAGGCAAGCTCATTTGACCCCGCGCTGCTTGAACAAGCATTGATTCGCTCGATGCGCCCAGGAGCCAAGCTTTTAGTATACGGGTCATCTCGTGATTATTTCCCAAAACTATCGGCGCGCGCTGGTTTTGAACGGGCGTTTGATGAGACAGCGCGAGTGACAACTTATAAAAGAAATTTCATGCCGCGCGAGCCCATCTCTTATCAAGATACAGCCGTTGTTTTTGTGCATACCGCGGGCATGGGGGATCACTCACTGCCTTTGGCGCTGGATAACCGGCGTGTGATTAAAGATGCCGTGAAAGCCATGCAAAATTTAGGCGGCAAAGAACTTGAATTTTATATTGACGGTCATCCGAGCTATTTGCCGCCGCGACCCGATCGCATTCGTTCCCGACAAGAAAACACAGCCGCGCTGACTTCGCCCTTTAGCTACGATTTTGATCCTGTCCGCAATCTGCGAAGATTTGTTATGGCTGGGGGAGAGTGTGAAGCTTGTTTTCAAGCCGCGCTCACTTCGCTATTGGAAGAAAGCAGCGGGCAAGCAGCACCGAAAGAAATCCATTTAGCCGCGGATGCTGTGTACCAAGTTGTTCCGGTCCCAGATGAAGATGATCTTCGCGGAGTGCTCCATGAATCAAAAGCTGTTTCCAGCGAGCAGGTTTTTGACATGGCAGCCAAAACGTTGGCTCGAAACAGATTTACTTCGATCGGCAAAATTTCTCGAGCTGAAAACTTTTTGACCCAAGGCACATTCTCAGAAAGCTCCCAGGTTGTTGTTTGGGACAATTATCGTGAAATGATTGATTGGATTCGTGCCGATCAAAAGAGATCTGAGGCGAGAGCCAATTTCAAAGCTGTTTGGAAAAGTGCGACAACCGCGGATGGCCAAATGCGGATGGCTTTGGGCTTGTTGCGCCGTGTCGAGCAATCACGAAAAACGCGCGGCTTAGATCTTCCGGACAAGCTAACTGAAATTTTAAAAAATGCGGATGAAATCGGCGTCGGACCGCATGCGCAGCTGAACAATACCATTGCTCTTTTGCGTATTTTAGGAATTCACGTCGCTTTTAAATTGATCCCCGGCCTTGGAACGGTAGGCGCGGCGGGATTGGGGATGATGGCGCTGAGTGGGCCTTGGTTTTTTGCGGGCCTTTCTCTTTTTATGCTGCAGGGTTTTTTGCGCGCGGCAACCACCGCGTGGTTCTTAACGGGAACGCAATTGCCCGCAAAAACAGGGCTGGCTTTTCTATCGGCAATTCCGGCGCTCGGAATTTTGGCGGTTCCGGTTTATATGCTTGCTTTAAAAGATCAGCGCGGGCTGGGTTTCGCTATTTTAGATTACTTTTGGAATTCCGCTTGGGACAAACTTCTTTTTCCATCATTGATGGCTTTAGGAGCGGGACTTTTTTGGGTATTGCGTTGGGGAGTGAATCTGGGAGTCTTTGCTTTAATAACAGCGGCTTCTGTTATTTTTTTTACTGGGTCAAAATACATGGAATGGCGTGATCAGGGACGGACTGTCTTGCAAAAAACAGTTGAAGCTGTTTCGGTGATAGGCGCGCTTGCCGGCTTTGGGGCAACGATCTTCTATTTTGGATTTTTCAGTCTGGCGACACTTTTTGTTTTTACCGCAATGGCTGTTCTTTTTAAGGGACTGCAAATATTTTTTGATTTTCGAGAGCGGCTTTTCCGTAAATCTTTGAGAGAGCCCGGCTCGCCCGCAGCGGCTGAGAAAAAAGAGGGCGATTTTAAAAACCGCTCAGAAGAGCGAAGCGCATTAGAGATTTTTGATGAAGCGGCGGACAATTTATTAGCTTATCCAAAAGCGCTTCTTCATTCACGCGGCTTAGAGCCCTATCTGGATGCGTTCGACCGCGAGCATTATGCCTGGGATGAAACGCATCAGCATTGGGCGTCGAAAGACTTTCATCCGACGATTACGGGCGCGAAGCGGCTTATTTTAGGGTCTTGGGAAGATATTCGGCGCGCCTCGCCTGGTGAACACGCGCGCATGAAAAATTTTGTCGCCATTCGTTTAAACACAACAGAAGGAGCGCGCAGTTTTTATGCTTTTGATGACCACGGCTGGTCGCTTCAGGCTTATGCCGAGGCGCATTGGCGCGGAGAAATTCCGGCGCTCGGCAACACACAGATATTTATAGACAAGCACGGTGATGATCGAAAAGTACGTGACGGGCAATATTACGCGGAAAGGTTTACCGCGATACTCCGTCAGGATGCCGGAACGAACAATAATATCGAATTTGATATGGGCGGTTTTAATAACACGCTTTGGTCTTCGGGGTTTATTCCGAAAGAAAATCATCATCGATATCATGCCCGCATGAGCTGGCTCAAGGAAATGATGATCGGTTTTCCAAACAATCGGGCTGTTTTGCTGAATGTCGATACGGACGTGACAGAGTTTATCGTGGGTGATTGGGGGAACGAAATGCCGCTTGGTTTGGGAGAAGAGGATTTTGAGTCGCTTGCCGTTGATTTAACCAATTTACGCGATCAATACGGCTTGACTCCGCTTACGGCGCATTTCACCACAACGCATTTTGAAAATGAAAATTTGGCAGATTTTTCTTTGCATTCAAACCGCATTCAATACGGCGACACCGAGCTTGCGCGTTTTCTTGCCCGCATCGCTCCGTTTATTTATTTTGTGAAAGATCAGCCCGTCGAATTGCGCGATCAGGCGATTGCGCAAGCGGCGCAAGAACATGCCGCGCAATGGAAGCAGGATTTTGGCGCTAAATTTAACCGTTCCGAAATGCGGGCGGAAATCATTTTTCCCGATGCGCAAAAAGTGAAAGATGTTTTTGAGAAAGCGGAGGGATCCGCGGTGCTTTCAGAGGAAGACCTTGAAACTGCTGTTCAACAAGCTGTGGCGGAAAGCCGTGCGTGGCTTGCCGACCGTGTTAAACAAGAAACGCCCGAAAGCGAAAGACGGGCCATCGCGCTTCAGGCCGCTGAAGAAAAAATTGACGAAAGAACTTTGTATTTAGAGCCCGAGCATTGCGGTCAGCAATGCGGTTTTTCTTCGGGGGATGTCAGAGACAGACTGTATTCTCTTTTGGGGGCGAAGGTCAAAATTCGGCGTATTCAGGCTAAAGATGGCTTTGGTGTTGCGCAAAGCCAAAAACACCTTCTAACACTTATATCGTTGCCGGACAAATCCAAAATTTTCCTTATAGATTTAACTTTCGCGCAGTTTATGGATCGAAAGAACAGCCCCTCTCCTTACATTGGGATGCAATTAAAAAGCAATGCGCCCGATCAGCTGAATACGCTTTTACGCCGCGGCTATGTCGATTTAACCGAGAACAAAGACTTTTTAACGCAATACGCTCAATCTTTTCTATCTGAGGCGGAGGATGATGACGCGCATTATCCTTTAGAGCATTTTCCCGCTGAGTATATTGCTGATCACACCGATTTGATTTCACAGCCCATGAGTGATTTTATAAATATTCCGGCAACCGCCGAAGAGAATTTCAAAAAATCTTTGGAAGAGCGCGGAACAAAATTTCTCATTTTAGCAAAAGAGCGGCGTGAAAGAATTTGGAGGGGATTTTTAAGCTTTTACCGGAATAGCGCAGGGCAGCAAAGCAATTTAAAAACAGAGGATGGCCGGTTTTTTGAATTTAGCGCGCGCTCCGAAATGCGGAATGATGAAGTGGGCAACCCTTTTTTCGTAATGGTTCACGGGGAATCGCGATATTGGCAAAAATTAGAAAGCGAGGGTTATTTTTCAGAAGAAGACAGGTCTTTGATCTTTGACGCCGTGGATGGATTAATTCGTCCCGATGCTTCAATTTTAGATTTAATGTCAGGCAGAAAAATTAGCTTTTCAAAAAAGCAGCGAAATATCACCGCCCTTGGATTGACGGAAGCTATTCTGCGCCAAAATAAAATCGACGGAAAGATCGATAATTTTGATGTGCAGGACCTAAACCGTAACTCTCAACTACCTTACGCTGATAAAGCATTTGATAGCGTGGTGATTTCTTTTGGCATCATGTATCTGACGCAGCCGGCGGAGGTTTTGAAGGAAGTGCGCCGTATTTTGAAGCCGGGGGGCAACTTGATCGTGATTTACGCCGAAGATTCCTGGGCAAGTTCTTCCGCGGTTGCTTTATGGAACCAACCAGGATTATTCCGCTATCGGGGAAGCCGTATTTATGGGCCGCCGTTTCTTTCGGATGATCACCAGGAATTCAGTCAATTTTATGGCCAAAGCGATGTTTTAAACTTTTATCTGCGCGGCGCAGGCTTTGAAATTACGGAGCGAAAAAGAGTTTTTGGAAAAAAAGACACGCGGGTTGTTGGTTCTGAAATGTTTGCTGAGATGGAAACGCAGAATATTTACCAAATTGTTTCTTCCGGCTCGTCCGCGCGATCTGAAGCGCGGCTGGATGAGTTGCTGGATAAAAACCGCCGCAATGCGGATGAATGGAAAGAAACGATTCGTCTTATTAAAGCCACTTTGCCCTTGGCCGAGGAAGTGACCCCTAGGATGATTGTTGAAGCACCGGCGGCAAAAGGAAAATTGCGTTATCAGACTTTAGTTATGGCGGTTCATCAAACCGGAGGAGATTATGCGAGCTTTGGACTTGATGCGGAGGAAAAAAACTCAATTTCTGAAAAAGAAACCAAAATCAAAGCGGCAGCTCGAGCTCTTCTAGCCGAAAAGAAAAGCCCAAGTCCTGAGGCCGTTTTGAGTTATCTTCAAAAACCAGCACATTTCTTTAAAGGGTTAGATGAAGGCGCGCTAAAAAAGTTAGGGCTTGTTTTTCCTGAAAAGAAAAAGACGGCGGATGAAAAATACATGCCTATTTTAGAAGCGCTTGTCCAAGCAGGAGAAAAATTCGAAACGGTTCGTGAGATTGCTATCGCGGCCGCAGGCGTTCCTGAGAGCTACGTGAAAGAGCTTGGCGCACCTAAGCTTACTGCTATGGGACTTCTCACAGGGGGAACAAACCCATATGAAAAACTTTCGCAAAGATTTCGAGTTGCTCGCCAAGCTAAAATTAATGCAGCGCAGGCTAGAAAAACCCCCGTACGAACAATTGCCGAGCTGTCTGAAAGCACAGGTATTCCAGCCACAACTTTAGCGAAATATACCGCGCAGCAGTTAGAAGAGCTTGGTTACATTCCGCGCCCCGTCAAGCTTGAGCGCGCGGTAAAAGCTTTGCTAGTTGAAAATCCCGGGCAAATTATTTCTTATGAAGTATTGGCTCAGAAAATAACTGAAATGGGCCTTGAAGATCTGAAGCCAGAGCAGCTGCGCGAATGGAATGCTTATCAAAAGCCGCCTTTTACCGCACAGCCCGGCTGGAGGAAGCGTTTCGAGCCGATCATGAAAGCCGTTGAAGTACTTGGAACGAATGATAGCGAATTAGACTTATTTTTTAAGAACTCACTTGGCGTCCAAACCGTCTGGATTTGGCAGATTGAATACTTTGTGGCTAAAGCGGCGGATATTTTAAAACAAAACCCTTATTTTCGAAGTAGATGGAATGAACAAACAGGAAAAGATTTTACCGCCGCGGTGATGCGCGCGCATACGGTTACAGAACCGGAAAAAGCCGAGCTACAACAGATATCCGCTAAAGACGCGGCTTTAAAATGGCTTGTTGCCACCGGCGGCGCAGAAACACTTAAACCGGCTGGGCCCGTTTCTACGATTCAAATTTCTTTGGAAGGCTTTTCCGAAAACGGTCAAACCTTGTATGAAAAGTATGAGTATGAAAAAACAAACGGCCTGAGTGCTGAGATGCTTGTTGAGCAGCTTGGTTTTTCGGATCAGCCCGGAGCAAAAAGAAGGCTGACGGATATTAAACAGGTTTTAATTGATGGCATTGATCAAGGCCGGTCTTGGCATAAAATCGGTTTGTCTTCCCGGACGAGCGCCTTAGTTATTAGGCATAAAAACTATCAAAGGCCGCAAGCCTCTCTTGCCGAAAGCAAAACAAGCTTGAATGTCGAAAAAACCTCTGTTCCGAGAAGGGAATTAAAAACAAAACCATCTCCGTCTCGTGCTACGGGTCGCCGCGATGCCCGATATTGGACCATTGCCATGCTTTCTGCCGCTCAGCGTCTTGAGGCCGATAAATTCTTTGACGTGGCTGAGAAAGCGATTCAAGCAATGAGGCAAGAAGGCGTTCGCAAAGATTATCTAACAAGTTTTACGCGTGTTTTTGATAAGCACGCTCGGCAAATGGATCTGCTTAGTCAGGAACCCGAAGATCGAGAAGCTTATCAGCGGTATCAGTTGATTTTAAAGTTAATAGGAGAGCTTCAAGCTTCTGCGCGCTCCGAAACCCGTTCGGTTCCCGCGGAACAATATTTTATTGTTGGGGATATTACCCGCGCGGATTTGATATGGTCGGAATCCGCGATGGGCTTACCTGAAAGCGATGATCCTGAAAAATCAAAGCGCCTTTTAGCCATTCGTGATGCATGGAATTATTTGCGGCCGATTCAGCGTGAAATCATTCGGCAAAGACATGGAATGAGCCAACACAAATCGACGGATTGGAAAAGTATCGCAAATCGGATAAATCGACACAAGGTTGGCATTATTCAGCTTCACACACGCACACTTGAACAACTTCAAAGCTTAGAAAATGGCGCAATGGCATTGTTTCAAGACACAGGTATTCCGTCCAAACATCTTCAAGAAGCTTTTAATTTGTTTTCAGGCAAGCCGCTTCATCAGTTAATTTTAAAATTAGAATACGGCTTGGATGGTATTCCGCGAGAAGAAGATGACACAGCCATCGCCAAGATTTTAAAAGAAAAAGTAAGCGCTGAACTCGATCGTGGGCAAGTCGCTGACCTCAGAAAACATCTGCTGAAGCAACTGAAAGTCTTGGCGGTAGAAAAGGGATGGACCGATCTTGAAATCATGCAAAAAAGAAAACGAAAGAAAGCTGCGCCAAAGTGGACAGAAGCTGAGCTTGAAAAATTTATGCGCGAAAGATCCGATGAAGGACTTGCGGCCAGAGGCGGAGTTATTGATGGTGGTTTTGAGTATGTATATAACTTAATGAGAGCTAGGCATGGAACATGGGAAGCCGCCCTTCGATTTTACGGAAGAAATCCCGAAGCAATCCGTTTGCGCTCCGCCTTGCCAAACCGGCTGGATGAAGCTGCCGCCTTACAAGCAGCGGCAATCTCTTCGGTGAAAGCACAGCCAGCGACAGCTCTGGAAACGCCTGTCGTTGCGCCCGCCATAGAAACAATAATTTTAATGGAAGAAGAATATTTTTATATTCAAGATCTTATTTCTCGCGGAATAACTTTGGCAGAAATGGTGCGCAGATCCGACGGGCATCATCTTCGCCCGATTTTTGCAGCGATTATGGGAATCATCAAAGTCACTGCGCCGATTTTTGAAAAATATTCAAATTTTGAAAATCGAGAAACCGCGCTCAAAGTTTTCAATGACCTCAAAGAAATTGAACTTCGAATTCAAAAATTGCCGTCGATTCCGGAACCGGATTTGCCGAGGCATCGCCCAGTCTCTGCCGTGCCCGCTACGGCGCCTCAACCCGTTGTTTCGCCGGTACCGCTTTCGTCCCATGACAAATTAGCGCAAGATTTTCAGAATGGTTTGCGTACTATCCTGAATGCCTTGGAGAGCTTTCAAAGCCGCTCAATTCATAATCAGGAAGGATTTGACCGCTTTAAAGGAGAGCTTGCCGGTTTCCGCGACCGTTTCGACAAAATTAAAAAAGCACTTGAAGAAGAACCGGGTTTAGCAAGCCGCTACGCGCAGATTCAAACGCAGTTGCGGCTTTTTGAAAATGCTTTGCGCGAACCCGAAGCCAAATTAAAAACAGCCAAGACTCGTTTTGAGGGCGGTGCAGTTGCTCGCAAATCGGCGCTATCTGTGCCGCCATTGAATCGGCCTCGGCCTTCAGTTTCGAATGTTGCGGCCGCTGAGAGAAAGCATGGGCACGGACACTATGCGCGGGCAAAGCGTTTAGAAAAAAACGAAAAGCCGGCACAGACAAATGATTGGCGCACAGCATTAATTAAAACCGGAAAAACGAAAGAGGCGCTGGAAGAAGATTTACTTAATTTGGAAGAGCTCTTGTCTCAAGAGCCTCAGGATATTTCCGCGACGGAGAAGCCCCGCATTGTCCGACTGGCAGAAACCCAACAAGCATGGCTTCGTATTTTAGCGGCGCTTTTTCTGCCTTCAGAAAAGCCGCGCGCGGAGCTAAGCAAGGCTGCCAAAGAATTTGAGCTGCTTTTTAATCAGGATGCGCAGATTACGCGCGACAAACACCGCATGTTAATGGCGGACCCGCGTTATCAGGCTTATGATGCCGCAGTGTCGCGTCTCAACGATGCTTCAAAAACAAGACTTGTTCCCGCAGGCAAATCGGTAAACGGCGCGGATCTTTTTACGTTAAGCATGGCAGAGATCATTGCCACCTCATTTTGGGATAAGCATGATCGTGATATTGCGCGCTCCGAAATGCGGGACCCTCAAAAAGCGGCCGAAGATATTTTTAATAATTTCTTTCTGGATCCTGTTTCACGGAAAAAACTTGTAACCACGCACCTAACCATTCGTACGATCGGGGAAGATCGCGGCCTCGACCCAGAAGATGTCGGGTTGTGGCTTTTGGAGTGGGATTTTGCGCGAGCCCTTGTTTTACAGCAGCTTGTCAGCAACCTGAATGGAATTCAAAAAACATCTCCCGAAAGACTTGAAAGCGCGCTTGATTTGGATTTGGCTTATTCGCAAGTCATGGAGCTTGCGGGAGGGCCTCAATATCGGCAAATTTTGAATTTTTTCCACGACAGCGAAGAGCTTCCGATCGACTTTGGAAGGAAAGTCGATGAGGCTATTTCCGGAGTTAAAGCGGACGTCGCAGAAGTGCATGCTTCGCAGGGTTCTCAGGAGTTAATTTGGCGGCTTCGGAATGATGCGAATGACTACAAGCGGTACCTGGATTACATTACGGGCATTGTGGAGAAGGAGAATTTTTGGAAATTTGACCTTGAGCTTGAGAGGTTAGAGTGGCAGCAAAGCGTGTTTTTTCGGTCAGAGGCACGGTATCAGCAGATTTTGAACTCAGCGCTCAAACGAGTAAGTCCGGATCAAGCGGCTGAATCGTTGATGGAAATCGAATTCGAATTGTCGGTCCAGGAAGAAGAAAAATTGGACTCGGAATTAAAAGAGCTCGCGATTTATTTTGCTGAACAAGGTGATTTAGAAAAAGCCGCCGTGATGTTTTGGCTGATTAAAGATGACAGCGTTGCGGCAAGTCTTACGCAAGAAACAAAAGGCCTTGAAAATCTTGGAAGACAGCGGGAGGCGCTTATCTCGTCCAATGCCCAGCACTTAATGCTTAGCGCAAATCGAACGGCAAGCGTTGAGCGGTCAGCGTTGAACGGTCCGAAGGCACGAATTTTAATCAGCCGCGAAGAGCTTGTCAAAATGTCAGAAGAAAACTTTTTGGCTTTTTACAAATTTTTCTATCAAAACCAAGAGTTGGAGCTGTCCGTCTACAGCTCCGGCTCAAAAAATCCAGAAGAGGAAACGCGTGTCGGCTTGCTTGAGGCCGTCCCCTCGGCAAAAACCGGCCGCGTTTCTTTCTTCCTGGACCTGTCTTCCGCGGCGCAAGGCGGGGAAGCGATTGAGTTTTCTTCTGTGCCGGGGACAAAAACAGTGCGTGGTAAAAAGATCGCCGCAGCGGATATTCGCACAGTCGAAGGCATGGCATCCGGATTTTTAGCCGCCATGGGTATGGAATATACCGAAGAGAAAGGCTTTGTCCGCGTGACGAACGGGGTCGAAATCAGCCGCTTTTTTGAATTCTTGTCTTGGCAAGTCTTTGCGGCCTCGGCGTAAAGGCTTCTTGTCCGCCCGTCTTTCACCTTATATAATGCGCGCTCTTTCAGCCAAATTTTTTTAGGGAGTTTTATGGGGTTTAAGTGCGGTATCGTCGGTTTGCCCAATGTCGGCAAATCCACTATTTTTAATGCAATCAATAAAGAGTCGCGCGCGCAGGCGGCGAATTATCCATTTTGCACCATCGAGCCCAATAAGGGCATTGTTCCTGTTCCCGACAATCGCTTGGAAACACTTACCAAATTAATTAAACCGCAAAGCAAGGTTCCGACTACGGTTGAGTTTTATGATATCGCCGGATTGGTGAAAGGCGCGGCGGAAGGCGAAGGGCTCGGCAATAAATTCTTAACCCATATCCGCGAGGTCGAAGCCATCATGCATGTGGTGCGTTGTTTCGAAGACGCGAACATTTTGCATGTTTCCGGCAGCGTGAACCCCGCGCGCGACGTAGAAGTGATTGACACCGAGCTTTGCTTAAAAGATCTTGAAACCATCGGCACGCGTTTTACCAAGAATGAAAAGCTCGCGCGCAGCGGTGATAAAGAAGCTTTGGCGATTCAGCCCACTTTGGACAAAATTAAAAAAGCGCTTGAGGCCGGTACGCCTTTGCGCAAAATCGGTCTTACCGAAGATGAAAAGTTTACGGTAAAGGAATGCAGCTTTCTGACTTTGAAGCCCGTGTTTTATTGCGCGAATGTCGCTGAGGGTGATTTGCCTAACGGCGGACCGCTTGTGAATGAAGTGCGCAAAATTGCGGATGCCGAAGGCGCGAAGGTCGTTGTGATCTCGGGCAAAGTTGAATCAGAAATTATCGAGCTTTCCGAAGATGAACAAAAGAGTTTCCTCGAAGCGCTTGGACTTGAAGAGCCCGGCATGCATAAATTGATTCGTTGCGGCTACGAAACTTTGAATCTCATTACTTATTTAACCGCCGGTGAAAAAGAAGTGCGCGCCTGGACAATTATGCGCGGCATGACCGCACCGCAAGCCGCGGGCGTAATTCACAGCGATTTTGAACGCGGTTTTATCCGCGCGGAAGTGATGAGTTATGAAGACCTGGTTGCTTGCGGATCTGAAAAGGCCGTTAAGGAAAAAGGCCTCCTCCGCGTCGAAGGCAAAGAATACGTCGTCAAGGATGGCGATGTTATGTTGTTTCGATTCTCAGTGTAGAGCAAAGGCAAAGAGTTAAAGCTTGGCATGTAAGTCCTGAGACCTTCGATATTGCTCAGGGTAAACCAGTCGAAGAGCGATGTTGTTTCCTTCTGCTTTTTAGTTTTCCTACCCACCGCGGGAGCAAGTTAGCGCGTATTTTAAATATAACTATTAAGATCAATTCTAATCAAATTTGACTAATAGTATAGTTGCCTCACCAACTTATTTGTTTTTTTTTACCACTTAATGTAATCTTTGCAAACTAATTTAGATTTTAAAAAGGAGAGAATGAATGAAATTTAATATGCGCAAAATTTTTACCAATATTTTCATTCTTATCTTCCTAATTAACTCCGTCTTCCCCGCCCAAGCCCAATTTGTAAGGACAGAGCCAAAAGCTAAAACTTTCAGCGGAGTTGCTTTTCAAGCTATTTCTGTGCCCGAAAGTTTGGCTTTTAAGGATAAGAGCTTCCGCGGCAAAAAACGCGAAGCGCTTTGGATTTTAAATGATGCCCATGCGGTTCCTTCCGCGCAGGAATCGATTTCACAAACGTTGCAGTATTTACAAAAAGAGGCCGGACTCAATTTTGTGGGAGTTGAAGGCGCGACAGGTTATTTTGAAACCACGCTTTTGCGTGCTTTTCCTGATTCTGAAAAACTGGAACAAAGCGTACGTGAGCTTTGGGGAAAAGGGGAAATTTCAGGCGCGACTTTGGCGGCTCTCACGAGCGGAAAGCATGCGCGTTATTTTGGAGTTGAAACATCCGGACTTTATGAACAAGGGTTAAGAAATTATTTTACCGCGAAGAAAACAGCGCCGGCGCATCAAGAAAAACTTAACGCAATACAGGCTCAAATAAGAGAGCTCAAGCAAAAATTATTTTCGAAGGAGCTGCGGCGATTTGACGATTTGCGCTTGGAGATGAAAACAAACTCTGCGCAAAGCTTGCCTCTCATTTTAGATTTGGCTTCGCGCGAGATCGCTGATGATATCAGCCAAAATTTTCAGCATCTTTTTGCGCTTGCCCAAGAGCTGAAAGGGAAACACGAAGTTTCATCCGAGGCTTTGTCGGTGTGGAGCCGCGAAATCGGGCTTAAGATTAAATCTCAAGCGGAACAGAAAAAATGGTCTGAAAAAGAGCAGGCGTGGCAAACCGGGAATTTTTCGGACGCCCAGTTCGCGGCTTTTGCGTTTCAGTTTTGCCGAGAGCAAGGCTGGGCTCCGCGAATTCCGGAAGAATTACAAGTTTTGGCCCGACGCGGTGAAACTCTTGCGCGCATGCGATCCAAAGTTTTTGTCCGGGAGTGGGAGCAGCTCCTGGTTCGGCTTGAAGTGGCTTTTGCAAAAAACCAGATAGAACGAGACCTAATGGTTTTAACGCATCAAGCTGAACTTTTAAGCGACTGGCTTCGTTTAGAGCTTTCAAGTGAGGGTTGGAAACGGGCCGTAAAGCCATTCTCTTTTGTTTCCGACTCAAAAATGAAATTGCTTTCCGCGGACTTAGAAAGTCTGCGCCAACAGCTGGCGGCGTCCGATCTCGCCCGCTTTTATGAAAATGCTGAAGCGCGGGAAAAAGATTTGATTGAAAACACACTGAAGCAAATGCGCCGTGAAGGACAAACAACCGGAGTTTTAATTGCGGGCGGTTTTCATACGGAAGGTTTAGCAAACAAGCTCGAGCAGCGGGATATTTCGTATTCGGTTTTAACGCCAGCCATCGCGGAGCTTCCTGCTGAGAGCCGCTACGATGCGCTTATGCACGGCGATGTCTCGTGGAAAAATTACTTGCGCGCCGAGAACAAACAAATTCAGCTGTATGAATCTTTCGCGCGCGCTATGACGCATCAGCTGCTGGATTTGGAAAAACAACAAAAAGACCCGATACGCATTCTCGCAAATTATAAAGCTTGGCGTGAACATTTAATTCGCGGTATTCACGCGGCTGACGCGAAAAGGAATTTACAAGCGCTGGCGCTTTTGGATGAAATTGTTCTCGAGGCTATTTATCCGGATGAATACGCGCCGCTTAAACAAAACTGGAAAAAAACTTTTTCTAAAATATGGCCTGTTTTAACGAGACTTAAAAAAATCGGAAAACTTAGCGCGCCCTCTGCCGGCCCGGCGTTCTCCGGAGCGACAGCGATGTTTGCTTTGGGCAATCCCTTGGTGCCGGAGGCTCCTGTTATTGCGATGCCTGGGGTGGAAGCGCCCACCACTTCTCCCGCGGTATTCCCAAGCGAAACCACCGCGCCGACTTTGCCGCGATCCGAAATGCGTGTGATGTCGCCGTTGATGGCACATATAAAAGAAGGCACAACGGATTTATTTTTTGTTCACGCCGCCGTTTCTTCTTTGTTAGACAAGCTGACCGAACGGCATGAAACGGAACCCGTTTCTTTCGAAAATATTCGCGATCATTATCGTTGGAAATATTCAGAGCGATATAAGCGCCTCACCGAAAAAGGATTTGTGCCCGCTTTGGGTCTTCAAATGGAGCTTGCCGATGAACTTTTAAGCAACGCTCTTAATGCTCTTTCCGAAGGCGAGGCGAGCCTTTTTATAAAAAATGAAAAGGGATATTTTCCGCGCAATCCGCGGGCTTTGGCAATTAAAGGAGACCACGCGGCTTATATTCGCCGTGATTTGATCCGAGCGATTGAAGTCGGCGGCAATGGTTTTAAAACGGTTATTCAGGATTATGTGCGGAACGCGAATGAAAGTGAATTTTTGAATCCCATCGAGGGGAAGTGGCCGATTCTTAAGGCTGTGTTGCTTTTAGAAAAAAGACAAAGAGAAAAACTGCTTCGCTTGCTTTTGGAAGAGAAGACCTTCACCAATCTGCCGCTTGTGCAATCTATGATTCTTATGCTGCAAGCCGATGATTCCCTCGGCTGGCTTCGTCAGCAGATAATTGAGAGCATTCAAAAAAAGCAAGGGGCTGTTTCTGTTCCGACAAAAAATAAAAATTTAAAGATATTCGCGTTTGTTTCAAAAAACAGTGTTCGTTTTGTTTTGATTAAAAACGCTTCCGGAAAAATTATTGATACGGGCGTAGAAAATCTTGGAATGGCGGATCAGGGAGTTGTTTTAGCTGATTTGTTCAGAGGGGGATTAAAACTTGAAGACGTTAACGTGCTTGAAGTTCGTAATGCGGTTACCAATGCGTTTTACAGCGCCTATGCCGTCAGCGGTATGATCCGCAACGGGCTCTCGGTTTTTATTCCCGCAGAAACAAATGAAGAGTGGCAGGTTTTGGATTTCGTCCATCGATCCGAGACGCGGCTAAGAAAAGAAAACGGATTTGTGAACGTGAAAGATTTTCCGTTTCTTTCAAATCATACGGTTTATAGCCGTCAATTTGAGGCCGGTTTGCCGCGGCATTTGCTTGAAAAAATCGAAAGCGCGGCCTTAACAGGAGAAGATCAGCTGGTCAAAGAATTTGGGATTTCGAAAGAACTTGCGGCCGCGCTTGTTGCGCAAGTTAATTTAACCGGCGGGCTGGGCGCGTTAATGCCGGATTTATTCGAAGCCTGGGAAGCGAATGCCATGCCGGTGACAGGCATTCATCCGCTTTGGAATTGGATCAAGAACCGCCCTGAAAAAGCTCTGGGCAAGGATGGCAGCCGGCTTCCGCTTGGGAATATGGTAAAGCAGCACATGGAAGATACGGGAATTCATTTCGAAGTCGCCCTTCCGATCACACAGCGGTATCGTTCTTACGCTCAAAATAGCCGCGCGCGCGAGCTTTTAACCGCGGCCGGGCATAAGCAAATTTTTGTGCGCATTTATAAGACATACTCTCATTTTCAAAATGCGCCCCAATACTATCTCGATTCGTATTACGTTGAAAACGGCAAAGAGGTTCCGGTTTTCGGCGAAGTTTATGACGATGACAATGCTCTGCGAGATTTTCATATGGCTGTTTTTAGCCAGGCCAGCCAAACGCTGATTCAAAAACTTGAAGGTAAGGGTGACCCTGAAGACATTGTTTTATTGGATCACGAGGTGTTTACGAGCATTCCCGCAGCGCGTCTTAACAGCGCCAAGCTCGCAACTTTGAACCACACGGTTTTTCGTCCGGGGTTGTATGAGCCCTCTGAGAGCTCGTATGAATTATTGGGTTTCCCGGAATGGCTGCGAGGCACGATTGCGCATGACGGCAAAATCAGTATCGCGGATTACACGGCCGAAGCTTATGACCTCTTGACGGGCGTTGGTTTGGTGGAGCATGTCCCGGCATTGCATACCAATATTTTCCGCTGGGGCTGGCAGAAGCTGCGCGGATTTTTTGACGGCAAGCGGCGCAGTACCAATGGGGTTTATCTCCCGCGCTGGCAATCGCATCCGCGTCGTAAGCTGATAGAAGATTATAAAAAGAGGCTTAATATTCCAGTGCCAAAATTCGGGTTGCCCGTTGAAGCCTCCGACCATGATTTTTTTATTGAGCTTGATAAGAAAAAAAATGCGGCGCTAAAAAAAGACTTTATTTTAAAAAATGAAGCGGTGGGCGCTTCCGATGCCGCCGAGCTTTTGATTTGGCTTTATGAAAAGCACGGCTTCGAATGGCTTAAGGACTCTTTGGGCGCGTTTATCGAAAAAGGAAATGTCGCAAATTTAATCGCGGACCTCAACGGAATGCGCGCAAATTTGAATGACATGATCGGAAAAGAGGCATCAGCTGACAAACAGTGGGAGGCCTTTTTTAGACAGCGCGGAAAACTTATTCATGCCTTGCTTCAAGATCCGATCGGAGCGAATGTCCGGCGCCAGGTCCCTTATAAAGGACCGGATAAATATGTGGAAGTTTTAAACAGCTTTTTGACGTTGGCGAAAGCTCAAACCGGAAAGAGCTTTGATCAGGGGGCTCTTTTTCAAAGAATCAAAGGGCAGGTTGAAAAAGGCGACTTTGGCGATCCTGAATTTCAGGATTTGCGGGCGGCGCTTAAAAACTCGGCAATTAGTCAGGAAATACGTGAGCAAATGGCGCGCGTGATTATTGGCGGGCGTACTTTTGACATGGGCGCGCATGAGCGCTTTTTGTATATCCGCTTTATGGCGAATTTGCTTGGTCTTGAAAGCCGGTTTGCTACGGTTGAAAATTATAATTATCACGAGGCGCGATTAATTTTTAAAGGCGCGCAAGCCGGCATTATGCTTTCGGATGAAATTTTGGAAGCTTCTGCCACCAGTATGGAAAAAGCGCAAACCAATATGGCCGAGGTGATCGGTGTTTTTGGCGGAGCGGTTCCTGAAATTTGGATCATTCGCAGTACGCAAACGGGTGAAATCAAAGAGGTTTTAGACAAAGATAGTGATCCCGCGATGACGCATAATGAACTGCGGGAAAAACTTAAAAGCGGGGAGTGGGAGATTTTGAATGGTATTTTGGTGGAATACCAGGATGGTTCCAGGAGTGAACAAATCGGCGGGTTGCGCAGGCCTTCCGCGGCCAGCTTGGTGGCGGCGCTGAAACAATTGCGCGCGTCACGCGGCAACCCCGAAACCCGTCATCAACGCATGTATGACACTTTGGCCTCGTCGTGGAAAGTAGACATGGTTACAAGCCAGGCTCAGGCCCACGCGTATTTACTGGAGGGCATGCTTAAAATCAAAGCAGATCAAAAAGCATTGCTTGGGAAAACAAAAGCCGCAGATGAAGATTTTAAGCACATCGCTTCCGCCGGAGTTTTTAACTGGAATGTTCAGCGCGAAAATCTGCATCCTTTTTATCGTGGCGGCATGCTTGGTTTTGTGAGCGCTTTCCGCTGGTTAAAAAGCTGGCAAAAACCGCATCAAAATTCATCGGACGGCATGGCTTCACGGGGCGAAGACGCGCTGGCGGCGATTCAATTTCACGCGGCAAACGGGGATGTTTTTGAATACTTGCTCAAGAATCTTGCGCCGCTTTCGGGCGGCGTCGAGCCTTTGCGCGAGCGTATTCGAGTTTTGCAGGAGCAGGCAAAAAAAGCGGAGAAAGAACGTGTGCGCGTCGCGTTAAATCTCGAAGCGCTCGAGCTTGTGGATCAGTTTTTTGTAAAAACGGCCGGCGAATGGCTGGAAGAATATGTTGCGGATACAACATCGCCGGAAAGACGGCAAGCTTTGCGTGAAGTTTTAGAAAAATCCGCTTTTGTGGAAGAGCATAAAAACAAACCGCAACAGCCATGGGCGGAATATATCGCGCGTTATCTGGATCATCATCCTTTGGCAACCCCGCTTGAAACTTCCGATACTCGTGTGCGCTCCTTTGTTTTTGCAAAATCAGATCAGCCGATTTTAATTAACCTGAGTGTGAACGCGGCATCTTCCGAAGAAAAGGATGCGGCCGGAAAAACCATCCGCAAAGCGCGCGCGACGGTTTATTTGAATGAGTCAGCCGCAAAGATTTTGGGCGGCGAAAGCTTTGGAAAGCAGGAGCTTTATCGTGTGACAGAGCCGGCACGGGAAATTGATTATAAATTGCATACCGCGGTGGAACTGCAAGATGCTTTGGGAGTTGGAATTCCGATGCCGCTTGGCGTTGAGGTTTTGGCTTGGCGCCCCGCGCAGGCTGAGCTTGCGGGTGTTTTTCAGCGCGCTTTTCAGGCAAAAAGTTTTTCTGATGCCGTGAACACGCTTTCGCAGCGCGTTCAGGACGCGGCTAGCTCGCATACCGCCGATGATTTCTCGAGGTTCTCAGCGAACGGGGAAGCGAAGGAGGCTTTTTTAAGAGAGTTAGCAGATTTAGCGAGTCTTGATCCCCGCTCCGCCGAGCACCTTTTTACGCAAGACGGGCGCAAAGCCGTGATGGCCTTTATTTTAATGACGCATCCTGAACTTTTAGATTCCGTCAAGCAATGGCATCGTGATTTTTACGCAAAGCTACAAATTTTGCGCTCGGAAAACCCGGATTTTTTTAATAGCCGCTCGTCTGTGCGCGTGATTAACTCATCCCGCAACGGGACTTTGGTGTTAGCGCGCCAAGACGGGAATGGAAATTTATTGTTTGCTTCGCTGCTTTTCTATGTGAGCCAACGGGAGATTAACTTTGACGGCAAAGTAAACACAACTTTAAGCGGCTTGGAAGGACTGCTTGTCAGATCACCTTATAAGATTACGGATGGGCTTACCAGACAGATTTATGGAGAGCGTTCCGATTTGCTTAGCTCCTGGGTCAACCGCATTCCGTTTAATGACCGCTCTCAGTTTTTGATTCTCGAGCCGGTCAAGCGATCTGAGTTCCGCGGTTTAGCGGAATCGCAGCAACGTTCCGAAGTCGTAACTGAAGGACGCATGGAGGCAAAAGGGGAAAGTTTCTTGGTTGCCGCGATTAGATTTATGGGTTTTGCTTTTAACCCGGGCCGGGCCGCGTGGGCGGAAGAAGTTTTGCACCCTGTTTACGCCGCGGGAATTTTGGCGAGAACGCATCCTGAACATTTTGTTCCGGCTTTAATTTTGTCTTCAAACGGAGAGTGGATGACGCCTCATCAAGAAAACCGTTCTGAAGCGAGGCTTTGGGATCAGCTGGGGGCGTTTGCTTCTAAGCATTTTGAAGCGCATCCGAATACACCGCTTCATTTAGGATTTACGGTTCTTTATGATGAATCGCTGGATGAAATGTTATTGGCGTACGCTGAAAAAATAAATATGCTTCAAAAAGAGAACGATCGGGGATCGCTCATTAAGAATCGTTTGACAGTCTTTTTGGCGCCGAATCAAAAGATGTCCGAAAATTTTTCTCGGCAGGCGCCAAAACTTGGAATTGTTTCGAAGCAGCTCAGCGCCGGTAAAGAAGCGGCGCAAATCGTTTCTTTTTTGAAAACGGAATCCGCGCGATCTGTTTTTGCTTATGGGTTTGAAGCCTTTAATCTTTCGGATCAGGAGTTGGGCGGTTTGCGCCCGCTCATTGTGGTCAGCGCTTTTTCACCCGAAGCCACTTTTAATCCTGCGGTTATGTTGAATTTGGCCACGGCTTCAGAGGGAAGCATTACCGCCGACGTGATTCAACGGGTGTTTGTCGGGTATCAGCAATTTGTTCGTTTAACCAACGGATCACTTGCTTTGTTGGAAAATATTTTGAAAGACAAACTCCTCGAGCTTCAGGTAAAACAGCTTATTTCCTCGATGGCGTAAAGGCTGTTTCCATGTACTTTGCCCGCACTCATATCGGGGATGACTGTCTCCGATATGGCGTGGGGATGGTCTTTGGTCTCTAGTCTGTGCTAATATTCTCCATGTCAAATTTTCTTTATAAAGTGAAAAAGGATTTCCGCGGATGCATCGAGCGTGATCCCGCCGCGCAGACTTCTTTCGGCTGGCTCGAAGTTCTTTTGCTTTGCCCCGGCTTTCATGCTGTTTTGCTTTACCGTATCGCGCATGTGATTCATTCTTGGGGAGTTCCCGTTTTGCCGCGGTTGCTTTCTCAGCTCGGCCGGTTTTTTACCGGAGTTGAGATTCATTCCGGCGCGAAAATCGGCGCGGGGCTTTTTATTGATCATGGCATGGGTGTTGTCATCGGCGAGACTTCTGAGATCGGTGAAAACGTGACTCTTTATCAAGGCGTGACCTTAGGCGGCACCGGTAATGAACGCGGTAAGCGGCACCCTACTTTGGGAGATCATGTTGTGGTGGGCGCCGGCGCGAAAGTTTTGGGAAATATCCGCATAGGTAATTCAGTAAAAGTCGGAGCCGGTTCGGTTGTCGTTCATCCCGTGCCGGACAATTGCACCGTGGTGGGCGTTCCGGCTGAAATCGTAAGAAAAGAAGGCAAAAAAGTCGCGTGCATTGATCTGGAGCATGGTGATTTGCCTGATCCCGTTCGTGAACTTAAAAATCGCGTTCGCGCGCTTCAAAAAGAAATTGAAACGCTCGAGGCTTGCCTCAAGGCTCAGTCTGATAAAACCGAAGCTTAGCGCGGTGAGACTTTTTTCACTTTGTTATTTAGATAAGATGAACCGAAAATGAAACGGGCCGTTCTTGCGGAAGCATTTGTGTCCGTGTTATTTTTTATTTAGGACTTATACTAAATATCGATCGAGCAAGAGAGGCGTTGATGACGATGGCGACAAGGTCGGGAAGTAAGGGGTTTACGCTTGTTGAAATTATCATTGTTCTCGCTGTTTTAGGATTGCTTGTGACTATTGCCTTGCCTGCGCTTTTGCGCAATCGCGTGATCGCGAATGAATCCGCTGCCAAAGCGAATTTGCAAACTTTTGCCGGAGCAATGGAATCGTACCGAGCCGCTCAACCGACTCCGGCCTATCCCAATGATATGAGTGATTTGACCGCCGCCACGCCGCCTTATCTTGATACGACCTGGGGCGCGGGAACAACTCTTACGAAGAGCGGGTATAATTTGACTTATGTGCGAACCGGAGACGCGATTTACGCCTTAATTGCCGAGCCCAGTGAAGTTGCCGTTACCGGCAACAACTCTTTTTGCGTGGATGAATCCGCGCTTATTTGGACCTCAGAAACCTCGGCCGGTGCTTTTACGAGCTCTCCCTGTTCCGGCGGCACCGGCGCGGTAACTATTTCCTAATTTTTTATGACGGCTAAATATTTTTCTTATTCTGACGGAGGCGCGCGCGGTAATCCCGGACCCGCGGCAATCGGTGTTTTGATTTGCGATGAAAAAGGTACAGCGATTTTTGAGCAAGGGGAAACCATCGGCGACAACACAAACAATGTTGCGGAGTATCAGGCGGTGATCAAGGCATTGCAAACCGCCGAAGATCTCGGAGCGCATGAAATTGTGCATCATATGGATAGCGAGCTTGTAACCAAGCAATTGCGCGGAGAGTATCGCCTGAAAGCGGAGCATCTTCGCCCTTTTTTTCTCAAAGTCAAAGAGCTTGAAAAAAAATTTAAAAAAATCACTTATATTCATGTTCCGCGTGAGCACCCGCAAATGCGGAGAGCCGACCGGCAAGTCAACCGTGCTTTGGATGAGGCGGGCTTTTAAATGAGCACCCAACTTACACGACTAAAAGAAGTGTAAGTTGCGCGTGCGAATTTATCCCGAGCGAACGACTTGTGGTGAGCATGGTCGAACCAAGTGAGTCGAGGGATCGGCAAGTTTAAAAAGGAAATGTGATGCAAATCATCTGGATTGCTTTGATCGGGATTTTCGGCGGCATCATGAGCGGGCTTTTGGGCGTGGGGGGCGGACTTATTTTTGTGCCGCTCATGACTTTCTTTTTGGGGTTGACCATTCATCAGGCTGTCGGAACTTCGCTTTTAATTATTATTCCCACGTCGATTGTCGGGGTTTGGGTGCATGCTTCTCAAAATCATGTTCAGGTTAAAACCGCGCTTTTGATCGCCAGCTTCGCCATTTTAGGCGCATGGCTCGGATCGCATCTTTCCGGTAAAATCGACCCCTTGCTTTTAAAGCGCATTTTTGCCGCTTTTCTTGTGCTGATCGCGCTGAAACTTGCATTCAGCAAATAATCAAGCGTCCGATAATCCTTTCCACCTGAAAAGACTTTAATTTCACACCTTAAATCTGCCCCGAAAGAGCTTTCAACCCTGGGGGGCGAGACTTATAATATGCGCTCTTCAGGCTTCAAAATGAGCGGGTTAAATTCATGACTACAAAATCTTCCGAAAACAAGGTGGGGCAGAGTCTTTTTTTAAACGGGCAAATTGCGCGCGCCGTTTTTAAGTTTTTTGCTTCGCTTCAGCTTGCCATTGGCACGCTTTCCGCGTTGATGATTATTTTGGCCGTCGGAACCATTGTTGAATCCCGTTTTAGCGCGGATGCCGCGCGCATTCTTGTTTATGACACGCCCTGGCTTACTTTGATTCTTATCGTGCTTGTCCTCAATCTGGCTTGTTCCGCGGCCGACCGCCTGCCTTGGCAAAAAAAACATATCGGTTTTGTGCTGACGCATTTAGGCATCATCATTGTTTTAGCCGGTTCACTTGCGACGCAGGAAGCCGCGGTGGACGGGCAAATGTCCATGACGGAAGGATCTTCGGGTAAGTGGGTCACGCTCAAAGAACCGATGCTTTATGTTTACGCGCAGGCCTTCAAAGAAGAGCGCATGGTGCCCTTTAAAGAACGCGCCTTGCGCTGGAAGGGCCGCGAAAAAATCGCGCAGTTTCAAACAGAAGGCAAAGAAGCCCAGCTTTTTCTCACCCAATTTTATCCGAACGTGAAAACCGAAGCGGGCTGGGTTGCGGCGGAGAAAGGGCCCGGCGCGGTTCAGGTTTCATTGTGGAACAGTTTTGTGAATGTGAAGCAATGGCTGGCTGATGTTCCGGCGAGCCGTGAGCTGCCGCTTGGCCCCGCGGTTTTGAAGTGGGCTAGTCAATTTGCTCAGCCTGAGAAACAACCGACTCAATCCGCCATTGAGTTGAAAAGCGCGGAGGGAGTTTGGTCGGTTCCGCTGCCTCCAGACAACAGCCTTCCATTTGAACATCAAATCGCCGATGGTTTTTTTGTAAAAATTTTATCGCTTTACCGGCATGCCTATGTGGAGGAAAACATTTTAAAAGAAGGTTTGCCCCCGGAGCACGCCGATAATCCTGCGGCCGTGCTTGAAATTACAAAAGACGGAAAGACGGAAAGACATACGGTGTTTGCGCAATTTCCCGATTTTCCGACGGTGCATGGAAAGCACGAAAGCGAGCTGGGTTTTCAGGCTGTTTATATCGACCCGCGTTTTGTTCAGCTGGCTTCAAAAAACGAATTGCGTTTTGTGCCTCAGCCCGACGGCCTTTATTATCAAATCATTAATGATGATAAGTTGAAGCAGGGAAAGGTTGAAGCGGGCAAAGAAGTTCAAACCGGATGGATGGATTTAAAGTTCAAAGCCGAGCAGGTCTTGCCGCACGCGGCGGCGGACATGAAGGTTTTACCGCTGGATGATGATGACCCCAGCGAGGCCGCTGTCGCCGCGGTTTCACTGGAAATTCAGTCTTCTCAGGGAAGCCAGTCTTTTTGGCTGGCGGAAGGTTTGCAGAAAAGCCTGATGCTGGAAGACGGTCTTTTTGAAATGGTGTATGGGCGCAGGCAGCTGGCGCTCGGCTTCGAAGTGATGCTGAAAGATTTTCGCGTTAAATTTGACCCCGGCACCGAGCGTCCCGCCGCTTATGAAAGCGACGTGGTGGTGAAAGATTTTACGCGCGGAACATCATTCGAAAAAACCATTTCAATGAATCAACCGCTTGTGTATCGCGGCTTTCATGTTTATCAGGCGGGGTATCAGCAGAATCCCGACGGAACGGAAAGCTCGGTGTTTGCCGTCGCGCGCGATCCCGGTATTCCTTTGAAGTATGCCGGCGCCGCGATTATGGTTTTTGGAATTTTGTTGATGTTTTATACGCGCGCTTACTCGTCGCGCAATGAAAAGGGGCTCAAATGACAAACAAAGTAATGCCGGCAAAAAATTTATGGGTACTTTTTTTTCCGCTGCTGCTTGTTCTTTTTTCTCCGGGTAATGTTTTTGCCGATGATCAAGCTTGGTCTGAAACATTGGGTAAAATCGCCGTTCAGCAAGGCGGGCGCGTAAAACCTTTCGAAACTTTCGCGCGCGAAGCCGTGCTTTATGTCACCGGGAAAACGAGCTGGCAAAAACAGCCCGCGGTCGAAACCGTTTGGAGTTGGATGGCCGCCCCTGAAAAGTGGACCAGTCAGCCGCTTATTTATGTCAGCGCTCCGCAGGTGCGCGAAGAGTTTGGTTTGAAGCTGATCCGCAAGCGCGTTTCCGCCGAAGTTGTTTTGGAAGAAAAAGGTTTTTCGCAGAAAGTGCAGGATGCCATTCATCGCCGCGAGAAACGCGAGGCTCTTTCATTTAACGATAAAAAGCGAATCGAAGTTTTTGAGCGCGCCATTTTTTTAAGCCAGCTCGGAGCGGGAGAATTACCGGGCTGGATTCCGGAAACAAAAAATCCTCACGGCGCATGGATGCGTTTCAGCGACTTTGGCGCCGCCGAGCCGCCCCAATGGATGAAAGCATTGCCGCGCAAAGAATTGGAAAGTTTTAAAAAATCCGCTGAGCAATTCGCGACAGCGTTTCGCGATCCTAAAAATACGGATGAAATGAAAGCTTCCGCCGCGGAACAGTTTAAAACGGCATTGGAAACGGTGTGGAGCCGAACCGGCATGGCGATTGACCAAAGGGCTTTAGACCGCGAAATTTTCTATAATCGTCTGCATGCCTTTGGCCGAGGTTCGAAGCTTTATCTGATGGCGGGACTTTTCTTTTTTGTCGCGTTGGTTTCAAATCGCCGCCGCAAGCAGGAGCGTGATTATCCGCTTTGGGTTGGACTTGGAATTTATGCGGGCGCGGTTTTATTGCATGTCTTAGGCTTTTACTTGCGCTGCTCTATTTCCGGGCGCGCGCCGGTTACGAATATGTACGAGTCGATCGTTTGGGTGTCTTTAGCTACGGCATTGTTTGCTGTGCCTATTTTTTTCTATCTTCGAAATATTGCCGTCATGATTATGGCCGCGTGCGTCGCCGCGCTGGGATTGCTTGTCGCGGAGTCTTTTCCCGCGGTGCTTGATCCGGCGCTGTCTCCGCTTGTTCCTGTTTTGCGCAGCAACTTATGGCTTACGGTGCACGTGTTGACAATTACGATGAGTTACGGTGCTTTTGCGCTGGCGTGGGGCTTGGGGCATATTGTTGTTTTTGGTTATGCTTTCCGCAAGCAAACGGAAAGCTTAGTTTCGCTCGCGAACGCGGTTTACCGCGCGATTCAAATCGGAGTTGTCTTGCTCGCGGCCGGCACGGTTTTGGGAGGCGTTTGGGCCAATTATTCCTGGGGACGGTTTTGGGGATGGGACCCGAAAGAAACCTGGGCGCTCATCGCGCTTCTTGGTTATTTGATCGTTTTGCATGGCCGCTTTATCGGATGGTTCGGATCTTTCGGAATCGCGATGGGCGCTGTGCTCGCATTTATGGGTGTTGTTATGGCGTGGTATGGCGTTAATTTCGTACTCGCTGCCGGATTGCATAGTTATGGTTTCGGCGGGGGCGGATATTCGTCAGTTTCAACCGTGGTTTTGATTGATTTAGCTTTTGTCGCGGCGGCCGCTTGGTTTTACCGCCAAAAGCAAAGGGCTTTAAAATGAAAAATCTGTACCGCTTCAGTCTTTTTTCCGCTTTTTCCGGAGCTGTTTTAATTGTCGCCGGCGGGTTGGTTAAAAGTCATGAAGCCGGCTTGTCCGTTCCGGATTGGCCGCTCTCTTACGGAGAGTGGATGCCGCCGATGGTAGGTAAAATTTTCTGGGAACATGGACACCGCATGATCGCGACCTTCGTCGGATTTTTAACGCTGATCATGACTTTTTGGACGCATTTTTCCAAAGGCGCTTCACCCAAGCTGAAAAGTTTTTCGCGCATTTTGGTTTGGCTTGTGATTTTGCAGGGCGTTTTCGGCGGAGCGACCGTGTTGCTTAATTTGCCGCCGCTGGTTTCAATTATTCACGGTGTGTTGGGACAAATCTTTTTTTCCGCGCTTTGTCTTTTTGCTTATGACGTTCATTGCGAAGCTGATCCGCTGCAATTAACGCTTTCCGCCGAAGGAAAAACGCGCCTGGAAAAAGCGTTTCGTTTGGCGCGCGTGACTTTGTTTATTTTTCTGTTTCAGCTTTTGCTGGGCGCGGCAACAAGGCATATGCGCCATTTACACATTGCTTTAACGCATACCGCTTTCGCGCTTGTCGTGGTGACGCATGTGATTTTAGTTTATTTGCGCGTCGCGCATTTGGAACCGAAAGACAAAGCTTTATCGCAAACCGCGCACTTTTTGCTTGCCGCGGTGATGCTGCAGGTAGTTTTGGGGGCGGGAAGCTTGGGCTTTACTCAGCTGATGGCGCGCATGCAAGATCCATCCCAGGCACAAATTGTTTTTACAACTTTTCATCAGAGTTTGGGCGCGGGTTTATTGGCGACCATATTTTTATTAACGTGGATGCTCGCCAAACGAGTCAAAGCGATCCGCTGATTTAGGTCTTTGTGTTAAAAATTCTTTCAGAGCTAACTAAAATCCGGCTTGTTTTTTTAACGGTGCTGAGCGCGATGGTGGGTTTTTATTTGGCGCCGGCCCCGTTTCGTTTTGATGATTTTATCTGGATGACTTTGGGGACAGGGCTCGCCGCGGCGGGCGCCATGGCTCTAAACGAATGGATGGAGCGCGACGAAGACAGCCGCATGAAGCGCACGCAAAACCGTCCGCTGCCTGCCGGGAAAATTCAGCCGGCAGCCGCGTTTTGGATTGGGTTTGTTTTTTGCTTGGCCGGTTTGGCGCTTTTAATTTTAACCGGTTTGGCACTTTGCGCGCTGGTGACCATTGCGATTGTGGGCTCTTATTTATTTGCGTATACGCCCGCGAAGAAGAAATCTTCTCTGAATACTATTTTGGGCGCTATTCCGGGTGCTTTGCCGCCGGTTGCCGGCTGGGCCGCAAGCGCGGGAGCCGCTCCATTTCAGGCTTGGGTTTTGGCGAGCATTATTTTTTTATGGCAGCTGCCGCATTTTTTATCGCTGGCGTGGGTTTACCGCGAAGATTATGAAAAAGCCGGGTTCGTCATGCTGACGGTGGAAGAAAAAAACCCGAGCCGGATTCGCGAAAAACTAATGTTGTATACTTTTGCCTTGGTTCCGGTGAGCTTGCTCCCGTCTTTGACCGGCATGACCGGAAAAATTTATTTTTTCGGCGCGCTTGCCCTGGGAATTCTTTTTTGCTGGAAAGCGGTGCGCGATCTCCGTGATTTGGATAAAGGCGCCAAGCCGTTTTTTCTTTACTCGGTGTTTTATTTATTTTTAATGCAGATTTTGATGGTGATCGATAAAGCGTAAACAAAGGTTCTGAGACAGTGATTGAAGTTAAAAATTTAGAATTTAGCTACGGAAAGCGAAAAGTGCTTAACGGAGTTTCGCTTAAAATTCCGGACGGTGCGGTTTTCGGGATGTTGGGGCCCAACGGCTCCGGCAAAACAACGTTGTTTCGGATACTGAGCACCTTGCTTGCGCCCGAAAAAGGCAGCGCGACGTGGCTTGGCCATGATTTGTTCAGCGAAGCCTCCGCGGTGCGAGAAACTTTAGGCATTGTTTTTCAATATCCCAGCCTGGATGCCCAGCTTACGGTTGAAGAAAATTTAAAATGTCAGGGAGCGCTTTATGGTTTGCGCGGCGCCGATTTGACCGGACGCATTGAAGCCCGTTTAAAAAAACTGGGAGTTTGGGATCGCCGCAAAGACAAAGTCAAAAATTTGTCCGGCGGATTGAAGCGGCGCGTGGAGTTGGCTAAAGCTCTTTTGCATGATCCGCAGGTTTTGCTGCTGGACGAACCTTCTACCGGACTGGATCCGCGCGCCCGCGCTGAGTTTTGGGATTTTCTTTCTGAGCTGAACCGTGATAAAAAAATGACGATGCTTGTGACCACGCATTTAATGGAAGAAGCCGAAAAATGCTCTCAGCTTGTCATTTTAGACGAGGGGCGCATTATTGCCGAAGGTTCACCGGCCGCTTTGAAATCCGATTTATCACCGGGGTTTATTTCGATTGAAACTTCGGATGCCGCCGAAATCGGAGCTGAAATCGCAAGCCATTTTGGCGTGCGCGCTGAAAAAACCGGACGAGGCTTAAGAGTTGAACACGCCGAGCCGCAAAAGGTGATGACTGAAATCATGGCGCGTTTTTCAGGGCGGGTGGAATCAGTTGCTTTTCATAAAGCCAGCCTGGAAGATGTTTTTTTGAAAAAAACCGGCCGTTCCTTCGAAAGTGCCGAAGAGGGGAAGCATGTCAAAAAATAACCCCCAAAAAGGGCGCTGGGGCGCCGTCGGCATGCTTTGGCTCCGTGAAATCGTGCGGTTTTACCGTCAGCCCGCCCGTGTCGCGGCCGCGATTTTATCGCCGTTTCTTTTTTGGTTTCTGATCGGCTCCGGCGTCGGCCGTTCTTTTTCCGCGAGCGGTGAATCCTATTTAAATTATTTTTTTCCGGGCTCGATTTTGCTCGTGATTTTATTTGCCGCTGTTTTTTCCACTATTTCTATTATTGAAGACCGCCGCGAGGGCTTTCTTCAGGCCGTGATGGCCTCTCCGGTTTCGCGCGCGTCGATTCCGCTCGGTAAAATTTTAGGCAGCGCCACTTTGGCTTTTTTACAAAGCGGCTTATTTATTCTTTTGGCATGGGTTACGGGCATTCGTTTTTCCGGCGTCAATCCGTTTGAAATTGCCGCAGCGGTCGCGCTCGCCTCACTTTTATTTTCAACACTTGGCTTTTTGATGGCTTGGCAATTTCGTTCGGTGCAAGGATTTCACGCCATGATGAATATGCTTTTGATGCCCATGTGGTTTTTGTCAGGCGCCCTTTTTCCGGCGGAGGGAGCTTCCGTCTGGATTCAGTTTTTGATGGCGATCAACCCCCTTTATTACGGACATCAGTTTTTGAGCGCGGCCTTTGGCAATACCGCCGCGGATGCTTCGGGTTCAGCGCTGATTATGTCGGTTTCAGTGCTTGTCCTTTGGATTTTAGCGGCGCTTCAGGTTGCAAAAAAGCGGGGCATGGATTCTTAATATGAAAAAATGGCAGTTAATTCTGGTTGCAGGGATGCTGGTTGCGACAGGTTTTTGGGCCGCGGTTAAGAATGTCAAAACGGAATTGCCCGATTACGGCGCTGTGTCCGCTTTTGAATTTCAGGATCAGAAAGGACAAGTTTTCTCAAGCGCCGCGCTGGAAAACAAAGTTTGGGTTGCCGGATTTATTTTTACGCGCTGCATGGGACCCTGTCCGATGATTTCAGCAAAAATGGCTGAGCTTAAAAAGCGTCTGAGTTATTCACCGCGCTTTGCGTTGGTTTCGTTTTCGGTTGACCCGGAGTATGACACGCCCGAAAAGCTGGCGGCCTATGCCGAGAAATTCAAGCGGGAAGGCAAGCCCGAATGGCATTTTCTGACCGGCGCCAAAGAAAAAATTTACGCCTTGGCGGTCGAGACTTTTAAACAAACCGCGTCCGAAGATCTGGCTCAGGCGGATATTCAGCAAAAATTTATGCATGGAACCCGCGTAGCGCTTGTAGACGGACAAGGACGTATTCGGGGGTTTTATGACAGTCAAGACGCCGAAATGGTTCATCATCTTGAGCGCGACATCCGCGCGATCTTATAAAGGAGCTGACGATGCAGCTATCCGACTTTCCGTTCTTGAACGCTTGCCTTAATTCAACCAGCGCGGTTTTTTTATTATTAGGTTTTTATTTCATTAAAAATAAGAAAATCAATGCGCATCGCGCTTGTATGCTGATCGCGGCGGCGGCCTCCACGATTTTTTTGGCGTGTTATTTGTATTATCACTATCACCACGGATCGACGAAGTTTCAGGGGCAGGGCTGGATTCGTCCCGTGTATTTCACCATTTTGATCACACACACCATTTTAGCCGTGGTGAATCTTCCCATGATTATCAAAACTTTTTGGCATGCCCTGCGCGGCGACATTGAAAAACATAAAAAAATCGCACGCGTCACTTTTCCGGTTTGGCTTTATGTGTCTGTGACCGGCGTTATTATTTACCTCATGCTTTACCAAATGTAAGCATGGGTGGTTTAAAAAAGCATTTTTCTGCCGATAAGAGTTCTTTAAAACGTTATTATTTCGATCAGCGGTTGTGCGTTTACGCGCAGAGCTAAAATATAATCGCAAGGAGTCAGCATGAACATTCAAATTACAGCATTATCCAAACTTACTGGAAAATCCGACTTATTTTTTATCGGCACCTTCGAAGGTGAAGATTTCGAAAAGCAGGCCGCTAAAATCGAGCCGGCCCTTGCGTCCGTGTTGGATGACGCGAAAGACCGCAAACGTTTTATCGGTACTTTCGATACCTCGGTTGAAGTGTACGGTCAATCCGCCAAAGCCAGTGAAGTGATTGTGCTGGGCTTGGGTCAAAAGAAAAACTACCGCGCGCTTTGTCTTCGTAAAACCATGGCGAAAATCGCGCAAGTTGCTGCCGCGCGCAAAGCCAAAAAAATCCGCGTCGCGCTCGAAAGCTTTTCAGGCGGAAGCGTGAAGGCGGAAGATGTCGCCGCGGCTGCAGCGGGGATGCCGTGTTTGGCGCTTTATAAATTTGACGTGTATGTGCAGAAGAAAAAAGATGTCAAAGGCTGGCGCGACGGCTTACCGCAAAGCATCGAGCTTGTTTGCTCGCTTAAGCAAAACCCCAAAGTTTTGACGCAGGCGGCGGAGAGGGCAGAGAAAATCACGGAAGCCGTGATTCGCGCGCGCGACATTAATAATCAGCCCGCCAACATCATGACTCCTCAAGAGCTTGCTGAAACGGCTGAAAAGCTTGCCAAAGAAAAAAAACTGGGCTGTGAAGTTCTTGGCGTGCCGGAGCTGAAGAAAAATAAGATGGGCGGCATTTTAGCCGTTGGGCAAGGCAGTGAAAACGCGCCGTGTTTTGTGGTTTTAGAGTACGGCAAAGAGCATAAGTCGAAAGGAACCATTTGTCTGGTTGGCAAAGGCGTTACCTTTGATACCGGCGGAATTTCATTGAAGCCCGGCGCGCGCATGGATGAAATGAAATACGATAAGTCCGGTGCGGTTGCCGTGATTTCGACCATGGGATTGCTGGCTGATTTGAAACCGGCTGTGCATGTGGTCGGCTTAACTCCGCTTGTGGAGAATAACGTTTCCAATAATCCGCAGCGCCCCGGCGACATTATTACTTTTATGAATGGTAAAACCGCCGAGATTTTGAATACCGATGCGGAAGGACGACTTATTTTGGCGGATGCTTTGGTTTATTCCGCGAAGTATGAGCCAAGCGCGATTGTGGATATTGCGACTTTGACCGGCGCGGTAGTGGCAACGCTGGGCGATAAAGCTTCAGGCATGCTGGGTAATAACGAAAAGCTGAAAAGCCAAATTCAAAAAGCCGGCGAAGCTGTTGGAGAGCGCGTTTGGGAGCTTCCGCTTTGGGATGAATATGGCGAAGCCATCAAGGGGCATCACAGCGATCTTTACAATATTGGCGGTCCTTACGGCGGAACCATTACCGCCGCGATGTTCTTAAAAGAGTTTGTTCCCGAGAATACACCTTGGGTGCATTTGGATGTTGCCGGAACCGCCTGGACTACGGCAAACAAATTTGATTGTCAAAAAGGCGCAACCGGAATGGGCGTGCGTCTTTTTACCGAATTTGTCACCAGCTGGAAAAAATTGAAATAACAGCGCTTATTCGGCTAAAATTTCACAACTGAAGTTCCTTAAAAAAAAGCCGATAACTCAGGGTGGATTTAATCATTCTTTGCGAGGAGGCATTATGAAAAAACAGGTATCATTTTTAGTTTTTATTTTGGTGGCATTCACTTCAATTTCCTTGCCCGCGCGTGCGGAAGGGATTAAACAGGGCGTCTCGTCCTTTGTTTTACCGACAACCGGCCAAGCCATGAATGGCGAGTTTAATGAAGGTAAAACTAAGTTGATGGCAACGATGGAAGTCGCGGCGATCACAACGACCGTGATTCTTGCCAGTGTGGTGGGCGGGCCTGTTGTATGGGCGGGTATCGGGCCTTTGATTGCCAATCATACCTGGAGCGGGTATGACGCGTACAAGACTGCGAAAGAGAAAAATGACCCTTATGCCAATTATGATAATTACAACAACTATCAAGGACAGCAGGTTTATGATGCGCGCCGTGATTTAGATTTGGCACGTCAACAGCGTTACGATTATGCCAACAATCAAAATTTGAGCTTGAGAGAAAGAATGCGTCTCGCGGCCGAGCAAGCGAACGGATAACACGCAATTTATTTAAGCCCCGCGGACTGATTTCAATTCGGTCAGCCGCGGGGCTTTTTTCTTATGGATAAACCTTCAACACCCAGCACAATTCCGGTTTCGAGAGTTCTTTCGCAGCTTAAGTTTGCCTCGAAGGCTTGGCGCGAATGGAACCGAGACCGTACTTTACCTGCCGACCGATTGTTGGCGAATGTCTTTCAGGAGAACCGCAAAGTGTTGGGATCCCGGGACCGAAAATTTATTTCAGGCTGCGTTCATGAAGCTTTGCGCAATTATTCTTATTATGATTATTGGATTCAAAAGTTCGCGCAAAGCGATGTACGCGATCCGGTGAAATACGCGAAATTTCTTTGTTTGATGGGCGCGGTAAGTGAGGGATCAGTCGATGCCGCGCTTTTTACCGCGGTTTGGAATGAAATCAAAGATCAAGCCCAGCTTGATCATCCCGTCGAATTGTTTCAAATCCTGCAGGCGAAAAAAACAATTCAGGCCGAAGCCGACGTGTCGCGCTCCGGATGGTTAGCGTTACGCTATTCCTTTCCGGTTTGGCTGGTTGAGCGCTGGATCAAGGCTTGGGGCGACGCGGAATGTGAAGCCTTGCTGAAAGCGACGCATGACCGTCCGCCGCTTGTGATTCGCGTGAACACGCTTAAAATTACCCGTGATGGTTTAATTAAAAGTTTGCCGCCTGAATTTGCCGCTGAAGCGATTCCAAAAACCCAATGCGGTATTCGTTTTCCGGAGCATGTTTCGCTTAAAAGCACACAGGCTTTTTTGGGGGGAGACTTTGAAATTCAATCCGAAGCAAGTCAGCGCGTGATCGAAGTCGCCAATCCTCAGCCCGGAGAAAAAGTTTGGGATGTTTGCGCAGGCAGCGGCGGAAAAACACTTTATCTGGCTGCCATGATGAAGAATCAAGGGCTGATTTACGCGACGGATTTGCGGTCTCTCGCTTTGAAAGAGCTGAAGCTCCGGGCGGATCGCGCGGGAGTCAAAAACATTAAAGTGGCCGATGTGCAGCGGTTTTATAAACGTGAGACGGATGAGCAATTTGATAAAATCATTGTTGATGCGCCTTGTTCCGGCACCGGCACCTTGGGACGCGCGCCCGATCTTAAATGGCGGCTGACAGAAAAAAGCTTCAAAGAGCATGCCGGAAAACAGCTCGAGATTTTAGAAATGACCTTGCCTTATTTGAAAAAAGGCGGAAAAATATTTTATATGACTTGCTCGGTTGATTCCGAAGAAAATGAGCAGGTCGCGCGCATTTTTTTAAGCCGTCATCCGGAGCTTGCCCCCGACTCCGCTACCGGAGACGCAGGATTTCAAATTTGGCCGCACCGTGAAAACACGGATGGTTTTTTCATGGCCGGGTTTGTTTTGAATTAAAAATAAGGAGATAGCATGAAAAGTCGAATCAGTTTTTTAGTGTTGATGACGCTTCTTGTTCCGGCGGTTTGTTTTGCTTCGGAGCCCGTAGAAAAAAAACGCGGAATTCTTTCGGGTATTTTGTATCTTGAAGGACGCGGACTTTCCAATCTTTTTCTTTTTCCCGCCGAGTGGGGGCATCTTCCCAAATCCGAAACCCGCGGAGGCATAGGCTATTTACCCTCGCTTGCCACCCATTTGGTGACGCGTGTTTTTTCAGGCGTTGCCGATATTGTTTGGATGCCGATCATGTATCCGTTCAGCAAGTATGATGATTCCATTCCGAAGAATATGGGATGGGGTGAATTTCCATGGCAAAAAGGCTCCGAGCACGCAAACGCTGTTTGAGGCGGCGCTTCTCGCGTAGCTCTATTTTCTAACGTTTGGTTTTATGAAACCCGCGAACGTTCACATTATTCTTTCACACCCCTTTTCGGCGGATAATATCGGTGCGGCGGCGCGGGCGATAAAGAATATGGGGTTTTCAAAGCTGCGGCTGGTTGCTCCGCGGCGGAATTGGCGAAAAAGGGCGGCCATCCTGGCTTGCAACGCGAAAGATATTTTGGATCAAATGGAAGTTTTTCCCAACCTCCAAGAAGCTACGAGTGATTTGAATTGGACCGTCGGGACAACTTGCCGAACTGGATCACGGCGCGGCAAATTTATCAGCTTTGATCGCTTTATTGAAAACGCTCGGGAAAAAACATCCGCGTTAAAGGTCGGCATTGTATTCGGAAGGGAAGACAAAGGACTGAACAATGCTGAGCTGGATTACTGTGACAAGCTGGTCAGTTTACCTTCGGATGAACACTACCCATCTTTGAATTTAGCACAATCGGTGATGGTGACCGTCTTTTCATTGGCAAGAGAAAGACTTGGCCGCGCTTCCCAAAGCGGAACTTTTGAGGGAAAAGCAGACATCTTGCTTGATAAGGCCGGAATTCAAAGCGCTTTGCGCATTTTAGAGGAAGCCTTAGAATGTGTTGGTTTTTATAAAGGTAAGGCCGGACGGCTTGATCCGATCATGAAAATGACAGAAGCGCTTTTTAAACGCGCGGGCATGTATCAATATGAATCGCAGATGATCAAGGGCGTATCCGCGCGTGTAATTCAGAAAATGACAGAAAGAAAATGAGGACTATTTATGGATGAGAAAGAACTCAAAGACGCATTGCTTAAATTAATTTTGGAAAAAGCGCTTCGTCGCGGCGACTTTACGTTGGCTTCCGGTAAAAAGGCTTCATTTTATTTAGACGGAAAACAAATCACATTGGATCCTCAGGGTTTATTTTTAACCGGCAAAGTTATTTTAGCGATGCTGCACGGCGTCAAAGTCGACGCTGTGGGCGGTCCGACGCTCGGAGCCGACCCGATCGCTGCCGCGGTATCTTTGCTAAGTTCGCAAAGCGGAAAACCTTTGCGTGCGTTTATCGTGCGCAAAGAAGCCAAAAAGCATGGCACGCAAAAAATGGTGGAAGGTCCCGCGATTCAGCCCGGCGACCATGTTGTGATGCTCGAAGACGTGATCACCACCGGCGGGTCAGTTTTGAAAGCCATTCAGGATGTGGAAGCGCTGGGTGCGAAGGTTGTAAAAACAATCTGTCTTGTTGATCGCAATGAAGGCGCCGCCAAAACTTTGGACGCTTACGGATATTCCCCGATTTTCACGCTTGAGGATTTAGGCGTTTCCTAAGTTCGATTCAAAAATTTCGAAATAAAAAAGCCCCGGAGAAATCCGGGGTTTTTTTATTGCGGTTGCGCCTGAAAAGGCGCAGAGCAAAAGATGATGAAGAAATTCTTTACGTAGAAAAGAAAAAACCCCGCGGATTATTCCGCGGGGTTTTTAATTTCGCTTAAAAGCGAAATTATTTATTCACGTAGCGAGCGGATGACGCTCCGTAAGGTGAAGCATTTTTGTCCACATAACGGTTTCCGCTTTTATCAACATATGCGTTGGAGTCAGTTGCCCATGTTGTTGAACCGGTGTTAGAAGCGGCCCATGTTCCTGCGGCTGCAGGAGCAACATATTGAGAACCTTCCCAGTTTTTGCCTGCATCGGGAGATTCAAGACAGTTTGAGTAAGAGCGTGAAACGGGGATACCGTTAAAGCTCGGAACCCAAAAAGTAACAATGTCAATAACGCCGGATCCCGCGCGAACCACGGTGCAGCCCAAGCCGCTTCCGATGCCCGCGAGTGTTCCGATAATAGGCGGACCGCTTTTTGTTTTATCAACGGTTTGCACAATTAAGTCAACCGGACTGGTGATAATGTTAAGAAGTCCGCGGCCGAACATTCCCGCAGCCTTGCGGCCATAAGAAGGTGATTCCGCCATAGTCCAAACATCCGCAGCGTGCGCGTTCGGAGTCATCATAGCGAGAATTAAAAAAAGGCATCCCAGCCCTTTAAGTGATTTCATGCATTCCTCCTTGGAACAAGTTTTAAAGTAGAGAATAGAAAACGGGTTATCAAAGCAAGAAATGATACATGGAAGAAGGCGCTCTAGCAATAATTTTATTAATAGCCCCCATAACCTTAACCCTTTTTATAATAATACCTTACAATAATTAACATCTATAACATTTATATCAACTGTTGACAATTTATAGTATTTAAGATACTTTATGGTGTGAGAACTAGCATAATAGAGCACAAAACTAGCAAAATGAAACAAGGAAGGTAGCTTATGGACCAGAAACCTGACGATCAAGGGCAGCAGTTCCCGAGACGTGAAAGAACCCAGATTATGACGCCGAAAGAGGCGGCGAAATATCTTGGGTTTCATCTTGTCACGATTTATCGCTTGCTGAAGAAGCAGGAAATTCCCGCGACAAAAATCGGCGGACAATGGCGTTTTAAGAAAGATATTTTGGACGAATGGTTGATGAGCCGCATGAAATAATCCGGCCCGAGGTGATGAGTCAGCCTGCCGCGGTTTCGCGATCAGGCGAGAGCCGACGTTTCCGCCGTTATGTTTGTTTCGGATTTGACGGTAACTTTTATTGGCTTCTCAAAAAAGCCTCGCTTTAACCAGCCGAGACCGATTATTTTCTTAAGAAATGGGGAATAGGTCCGGCTGGTCAGACAGCCGATTTCCGCGCCGTTTTCAATATCCAGAATAACAGACCCCTCCGCGGGCAAATTTATTTTGTCTGAAGCTGAATCCCAAATTAATTTTACAAAGCAGCGGTTAAGACGCTGGTAAGTTTCAATTTTCGCAACAACTTCTTGCCCCGGATAACAGCCTTTTGTTTCGCTTGCCGCGATTTTTTCCAAACGTGTTTCTGAAAGCATAATCTTTTCATTGATGTCTTTGCCGTAAGCAAGCATGCCGTTTTCAATCCGCAGCATTTCTCGCGTGCTTTCTGAGCTGAGAACCGTTTCCGCGGGAATTTTTTCCGCTGCGGGCAATAAGGAACGGGTACATTTCAAATGTTTTTGACGGCCGATTTGAGCGGCGGGACTCAGCTGTTTCAAAAAACTTTCTCTTTGCGGTCCCCAGACTTCCAGTAATTGCCATTCCGTGGTGATGTCTTGGGTTTGCACATCTTCGGTGATAATGAAGCGGGCGAGTTTCTTTGAAATCAGCTCCGCTTGCCCGGCCCCGCTTAAAAGCAAAATCGAATTTTCTGTTTTGATTGCCGTCATGAGCGCCATAACGTGGCTGGTTGCCGAGAGAAGCGCTGTTTCGCGCCATTCGCCTGTTTGCATGCCGGCGATATCCTGTGAAAGAATGCTGTGTAAGAAAGAAATATGGTCTTGTCCGCTGACGGATAAAACCGAAAAAGGCAGGCTGAAAACAATCACTTCACGGTCCGCGCTCATAATCTAAAAAACCTCATCCATTATTTTTTGGTACACCGCGGGAAAAGCATAGTTTTGAATTTCTTTTTCCGCGGCCCATCGTAAATGATCGGACAGTTTAACTGAATTAGACGGGGCCGATGCTTTAAAAGAATGCAGCGTGATTTGATAGCGCGTAAACCCGTGCTTGTGACTGCGAAGCGGCTGCAGGGCTTGCTCTTTGATTTTCCAATTTGCCAAACCATCTTCAAGATTAATGAAGTGCGGCAAAGTCCAAAGCCCGGCCCAACGCTCACCCGCTTTTTGTTTTTGAATTAAAATTCGTCCGCGAGAATCAGTCAGCGCCAAAGCGTAAAATGTTTGTTTGGTTGCTTTCACCGCGGGGGATTTGACGGGAAAAGCTTCTTGCTGCTTGAGGTGATGGGCCCGGCAGGTAAATGCCGCCGGACATTTTGAGCAGTGCGGTTTTTGAGGAAAGCACACCGTTGCGCCCAATTCCATGAGAGCCTGATTAAAATCACCGATATTTTTTTCAGGCAAAAGATTTTCCGCTTTTCCCCACAGTTCTTCCACAGTGGTTTTGAGAGCGGTGTTTTTTTTAATCGCGAAAAGGCGGGTTAAAATTCGAATGACATTGCCGTCCAAAACAGGTTTTCTGTTCTCGAAAGCAATGCTTGCGAGTGCGCCGGCGGTATAGCGGCCGATTCCCGGCAAGTTCAGCAAAGCATCAAAATCGGACGGAAGTTTTCCTCCATGGTCTCGACAAACGGCTTGAGCGTTGAGGCGCAGCATTTTTGCGCGGCGGTAATAGCCCAGTCCCTGCCACTGTTTTAAAACAGCGGCCTCATCCGCCGACGCAAGCGTTTCAAAATCAGGAAATTTTTTCAGCCAGCGAGTGTAATAGGGAATGACTGTGCTCACCTGCGTTTGCTGAAGCATAATTTCCGAAACTAAAATTTTGTATGGATCGCGAGTTTTGCGCCAGGGCAAGTCGCGCTTAAAACGGCGGTACCAAGTTTGAAGCGATGTCCGAAATTTGTTTGTCTGAAAAAGCATAGGTATTTTTTTCTTTGGCCGAGTTGATGTATATAATACGCATTCAATCGGCCCGCGCAATTTAAACAAGGGGAAAGTTTGACTTGGCGGGTTCTTGCGGGGGGATTTATAAAAGGGGGAGCAATGAAAGACTGGATAAAAAGTAAAAACGGAATGATCGTGGGGACGGCTGGGGTTTTCGGGGTATTATTTTTTTTATGGCAGATTTTGGGCGCTTCCTCGCCTTCGGCGGTGCGAGTGCTTGATGCCAGAATTTCTTTTCAATTCACGGCTTATCAAGACAAAGAAGAGCATTTTATTTCCTATTCATTGGAAAATACCAAAAAGAGAAAAGTGAAAGCTTCTGTGCGCGTTCAGCTGGGAACGTCCGGAATCGGCGGTCTTTTTCAGCCTCTTAAAGATGCCCGCGACACCGCGGTGTTAGAGCCGCTTGAAACCAAGTCTTTCGTGACTAAGTTTGAACTTCCGAAAGGGAAGGTTCCTCAGGGAAAAGAACTGATCGCTCAAGTGAAAGTGAAGCGGGTTTCCCGCGCCTGAGAATGAATCACCGGCAACAAGCGGAGCGGTCGTTTTTTTATCCGCTTTGTTTTTTGCCTTTTGTCTTGTGCTCCTGCGTGGCGATTTACGGCTGGAACATTCACGCGCCCGGGCTTCTTTCCGATGAGTTCGCGCGCGATATTCCGCAAGTTTCAAAACGTGTCGCACTTTATATTCCCGAAGGCCAAAAAGAATTTATTTCCAAAGATAAAGGCACGCGTTGGTCGGATCCCCAAACTTATTACATCGGTGAAGCGTTCGTGCCGATGCTGATCGAATCTTTTCAAAGCGGGTTTACCGAATTCGTTTTGTTGGAAGCTTTACCCAATCCTGAAATCATGAGTCAGTATGCGATTGATGCCGTGGTGGTTTCGGAAATCAAAGATTTTAAAAACCGCAAAACATTACCCGCGCAAGGGCTTGATGTTTATACCGAAACCGCGGTTTTTAACCGTGATCTAAAACTGATTCGCCGTTTTGAAACGCGCGGCACCAGCGAGGCCAAGGGCACCTTCGCGAAAAAAGGCGGGTTGGAAGTGAATCTGAACGCCGCGATTGAAGGAAGTTTGCGCGAAACCGTCTTACAAGTGCAGGACGCTTTAAAATGAAGATGAATTCCGTTATAGCTTGGTTTTGCCTTTCGGTTTCTTTTGCCGTTCCGCTCAGGGCGAATGAAGTTCTTGATGCGCGGGAAATCACCATGCCGCCTTCCGGCGCACAGGTGATGGTGCGTGAAAACTCCAAAACCGGAAAGCCTTATGTCGTGATTACAGATTCCCAAAATCCACGCACGGATTTGGCTTCGCTTGATTCCAATAAATATCGCCGTCCCGATTACCGCATGCTCGAAAAAAATGTGACCGCGAAAGATGTGGGTTATGACGGGCCTTACAGTTCTAAGAAGAAGATTTACATTCTTGCTGCGACACTTGCTACGGCAGGCGCAACCGCCGCCGTAGTCGGCCCCGCGCTTTTTCCCGCTGCGGCCGCTACGGGCGCTGCCGGCGGAAGCGTTGCTGTGCCTGCTGCCGCCGCTGCAGTCGGAGGTTCGGCTTTAGCGGTTGCCGCGAAGAAATACCAAGATCACTTTCAAAATTTGCCGGATGATTACAGCCGTGAGTCTGAATCTAAAATCATTGAAACCGAAACCGATTTTTACAAAATGTTCGTGGAAAAGAAAACAAACAAGCCTTTTCAAAGTTAAACCATGCCCGAATTACCCGAAGTCGAAACCATAAAAAATGATTTAGTCCGCGCCGGTCTTTGCGCGCGGGCCATTCGTTCGGCCGATATTTTTTGGCATCGTACGTTGGCGATTCCTTCTGCCGCAGAATTAAATAAAAAAATTAAAAATATAAAAATCGAAAATCTGTCGCGCCGCGGGAAATATCTTATTTTGGAATTAGCATCCCGCGAAAAATGGTTTTTGATTATGCATTTAAGAATGAGCGGGCGCATTGATTTAAAAGAAGCGGGTTTTGCTCCGCGTACACATGACCGCGCCCGGCTTGTTTTGGATGACGGGAGCCAGCTTTTATTTCATGACACGCGCAAATTTGGGCGCTGGTATTTTGTAAACGATGCGGAGAAAATTGTCGGCAAACTTGGGATGGAACCGCTCGACAAAAAATTTACGGGGGAATGGCTGTCCAAAAAAATAAAAGGCAAAAGCCGTACCTTGAAACCGCTTTTGCTCGACCAGTCTTTTGTTGCGGGAATCGGTAACATTTATGCCGATGAGGCGCTTTGGTATGCGAAATTGCATCCTGAAACCAATTCAGCCCGATTGAAACCCGCGGAGGTTCAGGCTTTGCACGAGGGAATCGTAAAAGCCATTGAGCTGGGTATTCGCAATGCGGGCACCTCCATGGGTGTGGGCAAGGCCAATTTTTACAGTGTGGGCGGAAAGCGCGGCGGAAATCAGGAAAAATTAAAAGTGTTTCGGCGCACCGGCGAGGGCTGCCCGCGGTGTCATGCTAAAATTGTGCGCATTGTGGTGGGACAACGGAGTACGCATCTTTGCCCTAATTGCCAAAAGCGGAGGAAGTAATGGAAGAGAATTTTAAGAAAGCGCGAAAAATCACTTTTGGCATGATGATTAGTTTGGTAACGATGGGGTTGGCGGTGTTGCTTATTTCCGGTGCGCGCGGCTATGGAGGTTCCTCCGAAGCCAAGATGAACTTTTTCCGACTTATCCTGTTTGTGTTTGCATTTGCTCAAATTGCCATGGCCGGAGCGATTTATGCCGGTGCGAAGCGGTTGAAGACGAATGTGAATGCAGGTAAGAAACTTGTCGCGCAAATTATTGCGTGCGCGCTTTGCGAATCGGTCGGTGTTTTTGGCTTTGCTCTCGCGATCATGACAAAGACCTTTACGGATTATGCTATGTTTGCGTTGATCGCCTTTGCTGCGTTGCTGTTTTATTTTCCCAAAGAAAAAGATTGGAAGGATTGATCATGTCTGAAATATTTGTGCTCGCTTTCGCTCAGGCTAAGCCCGGTTGTCCCGAAAAACTAGAAAAAGCTTTCCGTGCGGCCATGCCCCCGACGCATGCCGAGCCGGGTTGTATCAAGTACGCGCTTCAGCGATCGCAGGAAAATAAAAACGAATTTGTCATGGTGGAAAAATGGTCTTCAAAAGAAGCTCTCGACAATCACCTCAAAACACCGCATATTCAGGCGCTTTTTAAACAGCTGCCCGACTTACTTGCCGCGCCGATCCGCATTCAGGTGCTGGACTCGATACGAGAAGGTTCGCCTGAAAAGCTGATCTGATTCATTTAATTTTTTAATAGGACAATTATGGCACTTATTAGTTTGCAGGGCGTTTCGCTTGCCTTTGGCGGACCGAAGCTCTTTGATGAAATGACGCTCCAAATTGAACTTGGCGAACGCGTCGCTTTGCTCGGCCGCAACGGCACGGGTAAAACTACGCTCATGCGTGTGATCGCGCGCGAGATTTCATTGAACGAAGGCTCGGTTGTTTATCAAAAAAACAGCCGCGTTGCCTATTTGCCGCAGGAAGTGCCCGTCGATTTAGAAGGTACTGTTTTCGATGTGGTGCTTTCCGGCATGGGCGATCAGGTGAAGCTGATCAGCGATTACCATCATGTCGCGCATCTTCTTCAAACCGAATATAGCGAACAGCTCATGAAGCGGCTTGATACCTTACAGTCCGAAATGGATCGTACGAATGGCTGGGAAATCAATCAGCAGGTTGAACAAGTTGTTGCGCAAGTCAGGCTCGATCCCGAAAGCGAATTTAAAACCTTATCCGGCGGACAGAAACGCCGCGCACTTTTAGCGAAAGCGCTTGTTTTAAAGCCCGATTGTTTGTTGCTCGACGAACCGACCAACCATTTGGACATCGAATCGATTGACTGGCTTGAAGCATTTTTAAAAGAATTCAAAGGCACCATTATTTTCGTCACCCATGACCGTATGTTCATGACGCGCCTTGCTACGAAAATCGTGGAGCTCGACCGCGGCAAGCTTTTCAGTTGGTCTTGTGATTACCCGACTTTCCTTGAGCGCAAACAGATGGCTCTCGATGCCGAAGCCGCCGAAGGCGCGCGGTTCGATAAAAAACTCGCGCAGGAAGAAGTTTGGATTCGTCAGGGGATTAAAGCCCGCCGCACTCGCAATGAAGGCCGCGTACGCGAACTTGAAAAACTGCGGCTTCAGAAAAAAGCCCAGCGCAAACAAATCGGCAAAGTCAAAATGCAGGCGCAGGAGGCTGATGTGTCGGGGCAGGTGGTGACTAAAGCCGACCATATTTACCAAGCTTACGGCGACAAGAACCTGATCGAAAATTTTTCAACGCGCATTATGCGCGGCGATAAAATCGGAATCATCGGGCCCAACGGCTGCGGCAAAACCACTTTGCTTAAAATTCTGCTCGGGCAAATGCAACCGCAAAAAGGCACCGTGCATTTGGGCACTAATCTGCAGGTGGCGTATTACGATCAGCTGCGCGAAGAACTCGACGGCGAAAAAACCGTGATGCAGAACGTGGCCGACGAAGGCGATTTTGTGCATATCAACGGCAAGGCGCGCCACGCGATGGGTTATTTGATGGATTTTCTTTTTTCGCCCGAACGCGCGCGCACACCCGCGAAGGTTTTGTCGGGCGGCGAACGCAACCGTCTTTTTCTGGCGCGTCTTTTCACGAAGCCCTGCAATACTTTGGTGATGGACGAACCGACCAATGATCTCGACATTGAAACTTTGGAATTGCTCGAAGAATTGATCATTCAATATTCGGGCACTGTAATTGTGGTAAGTCATGACCGCGAATTTTTAAACAAAGTCGTGACTTCGACCATCGTGCTGGACGGCAAAGGCAAAATCGAAGAGTACATCGGCGGCTACGATGATTGGGTGAAACAGCATCAATCCAAAGCCGAAACAGTACAGCAACAGCTTGAGCATGAAGAAGAGGAAGAGCCTCAGCCCAAAAAACAAGCTCGGCCCGAACCCGAGAAAAAACCTGCGGTTAAAAAAATGACCATGGGCGAAAAACTCGAACTGGAAAAAATTCCCGCGCAAATCGACAAACTGGAAGTTGAGCAAAAAGAAATTTATATGCGCATGGCTGACCCTATGTTCCGCCACGGCAAGATAGAAGAAATCGCGCAAACCAAACAGCGCTTGAAAGATATTGGCGAGGAGCTCAAACTCACTTATGCGCGTTGGGAAATTTTGCTCGAGAAAGAAAAAGAAGTTCTGAAGAAATAAGCCCTCCGGCCTTCCGCAGCCTGCCCTTAAATAGGGCGCTGTTAAGCGCAGAAATAAATTGGCTTCCCCCCCCCTTGCATATGCGCATAAATCAGGCACATTTCAATCATAGGCACGATTTTGAAGCTGTACTCAAAGGAGGCCGTATGAACGAAGAGTGGGACTTAGAGTAAACCTTTCGCTTTCTTGATTCTAGAACACTCCTGAACACAGCAGAGATAGATGCCTTCGGCACTTTCTGTCTTTTTTTAGCTCGTGAATCTCGCCGTGAAATCCAGGGCTTGACTATATCTGCATAAGCAGATATAGTTTGGTTATGAAATTAAAAGACACGCAAACTATTTTTGGGGCTTTGGCAGATGCGACGCGTTTCCGTATTTTGAATTTGCTCGCGGAAGGTGAGCTTTGTGTTTGTGACATCATGCAGGTTTTAAAAGCGCCGCAGTCGAAGATCTCGCGGCATTTATCATATTTACGGCGCGCGGGACTTGTGGATGCCCGCAAAGAGGGTCTGTGGATGCATTACCGGCTTGCCAAACCGAAGCTTAAGGTTTTGCGCGCGGTGTTTCAGTCGTTCGGCTGTTGCCGGGAAGATTTTTCCGAATTACAAAATGATTTGAACGAATTTAAAAAAAGCAAAAGTTGTTTGGTTGGCTGCTGTAAGTAAGTTTTTTTTGATTTTAATATATCTGCTTAGGCGGATATGAAAGCAAAAAAAGGGGGTGAGAATCATGGACGGTTGTTGCGGAAGCGGATGCTGCAAGTAGGCATTCAAACAGCTCCCCACAAAGATGGTGACGATCATCTTTGCCGGGAGTTTTTAAAACGAGAATAGATCGGAGCACGTAGTGAAAGACACAATGAACGAAAAAGAGGGGTTGGGGTTTTTCGAAAAATATTTGACCGTTTGGGTGCTTGTTTGCATCGGGGCGGGTATTTTATTGGGCAAATATTTCCCGCAAGCCGCGCTAGCGCTCGACAGCTTTTCGATTTACCAGGTTTCCGCTCCCATCGCCGTTTGCTTGTTTTTCATGATGTATCCGATCATGGTTAAAATCGATTTTGCTGAGGTTGTTCGTGCCGGAAAAGCACCGAAGTCCGTTTTCCTGACGTTGTTCGTGAATTGGGCCGTTAAGCCGTTCACCATGCTGGGCATCAGTTATTTTTTTCTCGGATTTTTATTCAAAGAGTGGTTGCCCGGAACAGAGATTATCAAGGGCGGCGCGGAAGTTGATCTTTACCGCTCTTATATTGCCGGCTGTATTTTGTTGGGAATCGCGCCTTGCACCGCCATGGTTTTGGTTTGGGGGCATCTCGCTAAAAGCAACGATGGCCACACGCTTGTGATGGTGGCAGTGAACTCACTTTTGATGCTTTTTCTTTACGCGCCGCTCGGCGGTTGGCTTCTCGGAGTCAATCAAATGCCGATTCCCTGGCAAACCATTGCGCTCTCGGTTATTGCTTACGTCGGGCTGCCGCTTTTTTTCGGGTATTACTCCCGGAAATGGATCATTGCACGAAAAGGTCTGCCTTGGTTTCAGGAAAAATTTTTGCGCTATCTCACGCCGGTTTCAATCAGCGCATTGCTGTTAACATTGGTTTTGCTTTTTTCTTTTAAAGGCGAGCTCATTCTGAATCAGCCGCAGCTGATTGTTCTCATCGCCATTCCGCTCATTATTCAAACGCTGGTGATTTTTGCTTTATCGTATGGGTTGGCCCGCTGGCTCAAATTGCCTTACCGTGATGCCGCGCCGTCGGCTTTGGTCGGCGCGAGCAATCACTTTGAAGTGGCCATCGCCACAGCGACTTTGCTTTTCGGATTGTCTTCGGGCGCGGCGCTGGCAACCGTTGTGGGTGTTTTGATCGAAGTTCCGCTGATGCTTTGGCTGGTTCGAATTTGTTTAAAAACTCAAAATTTATTTGAAACACCCAAAGCTTAAAAGAGGGCATCATGAAAAAAACAGTTTTAATTCTTTGTACGGGCAATTCATGCCGTTCGCAAATGGCGGAAGGTGTTCTGCGGCATTACGGCTCCGACAAGTTTGAAGTTTTAAGCGCGGGCACCAAACCATCGATCGTGAACCCCATAGCAATCAAAGTAATGCAGGAAATTGGAATCGATATTTCAAAGCATCGCTCGAAACACATTGATGAGTTTTTAGGTCAAAAAATCGATTTCATTATTTCAGTTTGCGACAACGCCAAAGAATCTTGCCCGATTTTTCCGGGAGGTACGACGCGCCTGCATTGGCCTTTTCCGGATCCGCCGCATGATCAGGAGATTACGGAATCTGTTCTTAATGAATTTCGTAAGGTTCGCGACCTTATCCATGTTCGATTCAAAGCAGTGGGCGAAACCGGCTGTCTTTGACCTTTTTCCTTTGGATATAAAGGGCTATAATTCTCCCAGTATTTCCCTTGGCTGTTGGTCTAATAAGGAGAATTTTATGGCAAAAGTTAAAAAAGGAAAAGTAGTGAAGGCGCCGAAAGCGTCAAAGAAGTCAAAAGCGGTGGAAGCGCCGTTTATGCCGACGATTGTCGAGGGCTTGGCGAAGCTGGTTGAGCGGCTTGAGATTGTTGAACGCAAGATCGATCAGGTGAACAGCCGTATTTCCAATACGCTTTTTGAAATTCGCGATAACCTTCAGCAAAACAGCCGTCAAAACGCGTCGCATGAACAAAATCCGTATGGTTATTCGCGTCCGCAAGCGCCGTTGCCTCAGCGCCAAATGTATCAGGTGATTTGCGCCGATTGTAAGAAGAACACCGAAGTGCCGTTTAAGCCGGGTGACCGTCCTGTTTATTGCAAAGAATGTTTTTCCGCCCGCAAAGCGGGGAATGGTCCCGTAAGTGCGCCGAAAGTTTCCGCACCTGTTGCTGTTATCGAGAAGAGCGGCAAAGCGAAGACCAAGAAAAAGAAATAAAATAGAAAAAGGAGTTTTATGGAAGTTCTTGCGCAAGCTGTCGGATTATTGATTGCCGCGTTTGGGTTAGCGATTTTGGTTCAGCCGCAATTAACTCACAAGGTATTTGAGTTCATTAAAGAAGGGAACCGGATTTATATTGCCGGCGTGGTGCGGGTTTGCGTTGGACTTGTGCTTTTTTTATCTTCTTCGAGCAGTTATGTTCCGATGGCGGCGAATATGCTCGGGGCAATTTTTCTTTTAAGCGGAGTGATTGTGTTTGTCTCCGATCTTGAGAAGCTGAAAGCGTTTATGGCGAAATACAATGAATTGCCCGAAGTGATTTTGCGTTTATTGGGCTTGCTTGCCGCCGCGTTCGGTCTTTTGACCTCCTCCCTTTTCTAATCAACGGCTCAAATGCCGCCGGTAAGCGGTTGCGATCATATTCGATGTGATCGCGTAAGTTTTGCTGCCGACAACTCGTCCCGCGCTAATCATGCCCAGCAAACGGCCGCGGCCGTCCAGAATGGGTGAGCCGCTATCACCCTTGTAAGCTTTAAAATCAATTTGAAAGGATGTCGCGCGGTTAACGCCGTCAATTTTTTCTATTCCCAAAGCGCTGATTTCTCCGCCTGTCAGAGTTCCTTCAATCCATTGCGCGCGTCCCATGGCGAATACCGGCATACCTACAGGGGCGGCATCTGAATTGGCGAATTGAAAACTGTCGAGCGGGAAAGACGGCTGAACGGAAAGAAAGGCGAGGTCTTGTTTTGAAACTTTCCGTAATATTTTTGCGGGCAGGCGCGTGCCGTCAAAAAGTGTCACCATAATATTTTTTTTGTTTTTCAAAGTGTGCGCCGCGGTGACAATAATTCCGCGGGAATCGAGGATAATGCCCCCGCCCACTTGCACGGAAGCGACGCGCCGCATTCTCTGAACGACAACCATCCGACCGGTGGCGCGGTCTAAAACCCCCTGAGGCTTGTCTTTGTAAACCGCCGCGTCAATCGCTTCAATGCTCACCACAGCTTTGCCTTTTTCTAGCACGTGATGAATCGGCGATTCCTGCGCCCAAGCCGGAACGCTCAGAAAAGCCGCTAAAACAAGCGCGGATAAACGAATGGTTATTCTCATTTGTGTATTCTATACTTTGGACATATTTTTTAAGGCAAGATTCTTTGAGGCAAATTATGGATCAAAAACAAAACGACCCGCTGCACGGTGTCACGCTTGAACAAGTCGTTACAAGGCTTGTCGAACATTATGGCTGGCCTGAGCTCGGCAAAATCGTGCGCATTAATTGTTTCAATTTTGACCCCAGCATTACCTCCAGTCTGCGCTTTTTACGCAAAACCCCTTGGGCGCGCAAACAGGTGGAAGAGCTTTACGTCATTGCTTTTGGCAAATAAGCCCACTCGGTACGGTTGATTTCTTACTCTGAATAAGGTAGTTTCCTCGCTCTTAAACTTAAAAAATGAATTCCAAGACCGCGGTTGCGCCTTCGGCGCAGAGTAAAAATATGATGCACAGTGAAATCTCAAAACGGCGGACATTCGCCATTATCGCTCATCCTGATGCGGGTAAAACCACGCTCACGGAAAAATTCCTGCTTTACGGCGGCGCGATTCAGCTGGCGGGTTCGGTTACCGCGCGCAAAGAACAGCGTGCCACGGCTTCTGACTGGATGGAGCTTGAAAAGCAGCGCGGCATTTCAATCAGCTCCACTTTGCTTCAATTTGATTACGGCCCTTTCCGCATCAATTTGCTCGACACACCGGGCCATAAAGATTTTTCCGAAGACACTTACCGTGTTTTGATGGCGGTGGACGCCGTCATTATGGTCATGGACGGCGGCAAAGGCATTGAAAGCCAGACGCGCAAGCTTTTTGAAATTTGCCATCGCCGCAAAATTCCGACATTTACTTTCGTCAACAAAATGGATCGCCCGAGTTTGTCGCCGCTTGAACTCATTGATCAGCTTGAAAATGTTTTGAAAATCGACGCCTATCCCGTGAATTGGCCGCTCGGCAGCGGCAAAGATTTCAAAGGCGTGTATGACCGCGTGAATAAAGAAGCGCATATGTTTGAACGCGTGCCGGGCGGCGCTTACCGTCCGCCCGTTTCAGTCAGCGACTTTTCGGACCCGTTTGTGAAAAGTAAAATGGATGAGGATAGCTACAATCAGGCCGCCGAAGAGTTGGATTTGTTAAGCGGCGCGCACGTTGATTTTGACATGCAGGATGTGATTGATGGTAATACGACCCCGGTGTTTTTCGGCAGCGCCGTCAACAACTTCGGCGTCGAGCTTTTGCTGAAAGGCTTTTTAAAATATTCGCAAGGACCCACGCCGCGCAAATCAAACGGTGAAATCATGCCGGTTGATCATGATAAATTTTCAGGCTTTGTTTTTAAAATGCAAACCAATATGGACCCGATGCACCGCGACCGTATCGCGTTTATCCGCGTTTGTTCGGGTAAATTTACGCGCGACTTGCAGGTGACTAATGTGCGCACGGGCGATAAAGTGCGCCTCGGCAGCACGCATAAACTTTTCGGGCAGAACCGCGAAGTGGTTGAAGATGCTTATGCGGGCGACATTCTCGGCGTGGTCGTTAAAACCGATTTTCGCGTCGGCGATACGGTTACTGAAGATAAAAATATTGTGTACAACGAAATTCCGAAATTTGCGCCCGAATGTTTCGGTTATCTGAATAATCCCGAACCGGGAAAATACAAAGCCTACCGCAAAGGCATCGAACAGCTTTTGGCGGAAGACATTGTGCAGGTGTTTCAGCTGAAAGAGCCTTGGAAAAGCGACCCCTTGCTTGGCGCGGTTGGTCCCTTGCAGTTTGAAGTTCTGCAATATCGTCTTGAAGGCGAATATGGCTCTAAATCAACTTTGACCCCGGCACCCTGGAAGCTTTTGCGTTGGATTCAAACCGATTTGGATGATGACACGCTCAAGCTCAAAGTTCCGTCGGGCGGGGCTTTTGCTGTGGATGAGCAGGGGCGGCGTGTTTTGATTTTTGGCAGCGAGTGGTCGATGAATTATTACAAAGACAAAAATCCGGACATTCTGCTTTTCGATTCTCCAAACTTGCTTCCTGCGGTCAGCTGAAAAGTTTTTTCGGAAATTGCCGATATACTTCTCACAACCATTCATGGGGGAATTATGAAAAAATTATTGTCCGTTTTTGTCTTCATTCTTTTTCTTATTCCGCAATCCGGATTTTCATCCGCGGCTTTCGATGAATTTCCTCCCAGCCAATGGACTAAAGGCTATAGTTACGGTGAAAAAACCGTGGGTAAGCTGGGCTTTGGGTTGGTTAACATTGTGCTTGGATGGACCGCGCTTGGGACGGAGTACTTTCAGGACCCTGAAACGAATGCCGGAGTTTATTTTTTAAGGTCGATCGCGCGCACGCTCACAAATACGGTTGGCGGAGCTCTGCATGCGGTTACTTTTCCGGCACCGTTTGATATCCCTCTCCCCGGCGGCGGCACCGCCTTTGAATAAGATCAGCTGAAAAAGGCTGGCTACTGCGTTGCGAGGGCGCAATCGGCATTCAGCGTACGCTTTTGGTACGCCTCTTTTGATTGCTTCTCGCGCCTTGTATCCAATCCTTTTTGAACTGATCTAAAATGTGCGGCGAGGTGGCTACTTGTGGTCGTAGACCACGCCTCCGCGGTCGTTCGAATCCGCCTTGCATCCCAAGCCTTTTGAATAACTTTTTTGACCAGCGCTTCAGCAACTCTTTTTGAGTTGGCCCAAATAGAGTTTCCTTCCGTTGATTTCCTCAAATTCCGTCCGAAAATATAGCAATTTATAGCATTAAGCGCGTTCTGTTTGCACTATAGCCCAAATGCAAGGTACTTTTATTACAGATTGGAAAAGTGGTACGAGCGCTATTTTTAAGGAGTTTGCCATGTTTAAAAAAATCATCGGTCTTTTTCTTATTCTTGGAATGGCAACTCCGCATGCTTTTTGTGCTGACGCCGTGGGCGGTGCATCGGGTGTTCCTGTTGCGGAAAAGCCGGCCCTTCCGGATGAGCAGTCCGTTGCAAGCCCGGAAGAAAACGATGATTCTTACGCGCAGGCGCAATCAAATATGGAGAGGGGTGCTTTGTCGGCCGCTGAAGATAGCGGAGAAGAAGAAACTTATTCGGTCAACGCGATCGGAATGGAAGACAGTACTTTACCTCCCGCGACAACCGCACCGGCTTCGGCGCTTTCAGCTCAGCTGAAAAACGGAAAGAGCGCAGCCATTATCCAAACGATTGTGAACGCGGCGGAATATAATCCGCGCAAAGTAAAACTTCCGACGATTGCGACGCGTGATCAGCTTGTGGCTTATTGCGCCGTTGCCGGAACAACCTGCAGCGCCGGAGTTGACGGAGATGATGTTCCGATTGTTTATCAAAGCGGAAAAACTTATACCCAGAATCTTTATTACGCGAAAGACAGCGCGACGCAGGTTTACCGTCTTTACTATAGCTCGGTGACGCGTACCGCGGGCGGCGCGACGCATACCGCGCGCGCGGAATATGATTCGCAGGGACGCATTGTAAGTGTTGATTATGATTTGTTTGAAGCTCGTCCACATCGAGTTGAAATTAATTGGAATCATGACGGAAGTTTCGGTGTTTCGTATGTTTCTGAAAACTACGTTAAATCCACCGCGACGCTTAGAACCACCAACACGTCACGGATTTTTGAAGAGTTTGATACCGCGGGAAAAATGATTAGCCGTGAGACGCGCACGGAAGAAAGCTACGTTAAGCTTAAGAAGGTGGCCAAAATAATTACCGAGACGCCGATCGGATTGCTTTCCACAAAAATGGTTGAAACATTTATTGCCGGCGTGCCGAGCAGAAAGATTGTGGATACTTATGGAATTAACAGTGCCGCGAAAGCGATTGATACTACCGTAGCGACTTATTTTGACGCGAAAGGGAAAGTGGTGAAACCTGCTGTTTCCGCGCTCAAAGTTTCGGCAATTACATCTACCTCGGCAGCGGTGACTTTTAAGGTTCCGCTTGCCGATCAATTGGGTCTCCAACCGGTGCTGATGGTTGCTGTGAAAGGAACTAATAATTGGGTTGCCGTACCGTTGATTGCGACATCGAGCGTTCCGCCGAGCTATAAAGCAGATATGACGGGGCTTAATCCCAACACGAAATATGAATATTCCGTGCAGCTTCTCGACCCGCTCATTTTATCGCTTCTGAGTCCGACAGAAACCGCACCGTTCAAGGCTTTGGCGACTAAACCCGCCTTGATTACAACGAAGAAGCAAATTTAAGTGTGATGCGGCGGGCTATTTTAGCGCGTTGATTCCCACATGGCGGTAGGGCTCGATGGCTTTTAGCAGCTCTTCGTGGATGAGGCCGTTGGTGGCGACATTTTGGCGGCCTTTCAGCGTCATGGGATTACCTGAATAATCCGAAACTTGTCCTCCCGCTTCAGTTACGATCAGCATTCCCGCGGCTTTGTCCCAGGCTTCGATGTTGGCTTCCCAGTATCCGTCAAATCTTCCGCAGGCGACATAACACATATCCAGAGCGGCAGCGCCAACGCGGCGGATGTCATGCGTTAAAAGCAAAACAGTTTTGATCATCGCCAAATAATCATCGATTCTTTCTTTGCGGTCGTAAGGGAAGCCCGTCGCCATCAGAGAATGAGAAAGCGATTTTGTTTCGGAAACAAAAATTCTTTTTCCGTTTAAAAAAGAACCCGCGCCTTTGGCCGCGAAAAACATTTCGTCGCGGAAGGGTTCATAAATGGCGCCCATCATAACGGCACCCTCTTCTTCGTAAGCGATGGAAACACAGGAAGCCGGAAAAGTATGAGCAAAGTTAGTGGTGCCGTCGATCGGGTCGATAATCCAGCGGTGATGCGAGCCTTCAATCGCGTCCGACTCTTCGGAAAGGATGGAATGGTCGGGGAATGCGCCTAAAATCTTGTCGAGAATGATTTTTTCGCATTCTTTGTCGGTTTCGGTCACGATGCTGATTTCGGTTTTTTCCGAAAAGCCCGCGCGGGCTGAAATACGGGAGAGCATATGCTTCCCGGCTGTCATGGCAGCGTCCAATAGCACGCTTTTAATTTTGTCTCTATTCATATAGAATGCCCGTCTTGATTGATTCTGCGCGAAGCGTGGTCTGTGACCACAGGCAGCTCGCCTGTAAATGAGACCGTCATTCTAGCGAACGTCAGTGAACTTGTAATTTATTTTTATTTTAAGGAGAACTTATGTCATACAAAATCACTTTAATTCCCGGCGACGGCGTTGGTCCTGAAATCGCGGAAGCGTCCAAAATTGCGATCGAATCCACCGGTGTTAAAATCGAGTGGGACATTCAATCTGCCGGCGTGGATGTGATGGAAAAAGAAGGCACACCGCTGCCTCAGCGCGTGATCGATTCCATCCGCAAAAATAAAATTGCGTTGAAATCACCGATTACGACCCCGGTCGGCGGCGGCTTCCGCTCGGTGAATGTCGCGCTCCGCAAAGAGCTCGATCTTTATGCTTGCGTGCGCCCGTGCAAATCCTATGAAGGCGTGCGTTCACGCTATAAAAATATTGATTTGGTGATCGTGCGCGAAAACACCGAAGATCTTTATGCCGGCATCGAATTCCAAAAGGGAACGCCTGAAGCCGATGAAATTCTCGCGCTTTCCTCGAAACTTTCTCAGAAAAAAATCCGTCCCGACTCCGGCGTCAGCATTAAGCCGATTTCGGTTTCCGGCTCCGAGCGTATTGTGAAATATGCTTTTGAATACGCCCGCAAGTACAGCCGCAAAAAAGTAACCGCGGTGCATAAAGCCAACATCATGAAATTTTCCGACGGTCTTTTTCTTGAAGTGGCGCGTAATGTCGCGAAACAGTACAACGATATTCAGTTTGAAGACCGCATCGTGGACAATATGTGCATGCAGCTCGTGCAGAAGCCGGAAGATTATGACGTTCTCGTTCTTCCGAATTTGTACGGCGACATTGTGTCGGACCTTTGCGCGGGCCTGATCGGCGGGCTTGGCGTGGCGCCGGGCGCGAATATCGGCGAAGGCGGAATGCTTTTCGAAGCGACGCACGGTTCCGCTCCGAAATACAAAGGTCTGAATAAAGTAAATCCGACGGCAGTTATTCTTTCCGGAATGTTGATGCTTCGTTATATCGGCGAAACGGCTGCCGCGGACAGGCTTGAAAAAGCGGTTGCCGCGATTATCAAAGAAGGCAAAGACGTAACGTATGACATGAAGAACGACCGCAACGATCCGTCCGCGGTCGGCACAATGCAGATGGCGGAAGCGATCGCGAAGCGCGTACGCGCTTCATAGTACCAAGAACCATGAAACAAGAACCAGGCAGTAACCGGTCCTTGGTCCTTGGTTCCTGGTTCAAGAATTATTAAGAAAACCGTTTAAAAGGAAGTTCAAATATGGGATACCCCAAAGTTACTGTAGTAGGAGCAGGTTTCGTAGGCGCAACAACTGCGCAGCGCATTCTCGAAAAAGAAATCGCCGATGTGGTTTTAATCGATGTCGTTGACGGTTTGCCGCAGGGCAAGGCGCTCGACATGATGGAATCCGCGCCGACGGAAAAGTTCCGCACCAAAATTACGGGTACTAATAATTACGCCGACACTGCGAATTCGGATGTTGTTGTGATCACGGCCGGTCTCGCGCGTAAGCCGGGCATGACCCGTGATGATTTGCTTTTCAAAAACGCTGAAATTGTCGGCGGTATCGTTGAAAACATCGTGAAGCATTCGCCGAAATGTATTTTGATCATCGTCACCAATCCTTTGGATGTCATGGTTTATCTCGCGTGGAAAAAATCCGGTTTTCCGGCGAACCGCGTGATCGGCATGGCGGGCGAGCTTGATTCCGCGCGCATGGCTTATTTTATCGCAGAAAAAACCGGCGTATCGGCGGCGGAAGTCGAAGCGATTGTTCTTGGCGGGCATGGTGATCAGATGGTTCCGGTGCCGCAGCATACGAAAGTCAAAGGTAAACCGCTTACTGAAGTTCTCGACAAGGATACGATTGAAAAAATTAATCAGCGTACACGCGACGGCGGCGCGGAAATTGTCGGCCTTCTGAAAACCGGCAGCGCTTATTACGCGCCTTCCGCTTCGACAACCCGCATGGTGCGTTCGATCCTGCAGGATAAAAAAGAAACTATCGCAAGCTGCGTTCTGCTCAAAGGCGAATACGGTATCAATGATATTTATGTCGGTGTGCCGGTTGTGCTCGGTAAAAACGGCGCTGAAAAAGTCGTCGAATTGAAAATTACCGATGAAGAATCTAAAGCTCTGCATATTTCTGCGAGTCACGTCAAAGAAAACTGCGATAAGCTCAAGCTGTAATTAAAACTGGAGAGAAACACCGTGGATAGCTTTAAAAGCAAATCCGTTTTAAAGGTCGGAAACAAAACCTTTTCTGTCTTTAAACTTTCCGCGGTAAAAGATCTTCCCGGTCTGCCGCTTGAGCAGCTGCCTTACTCCGTCCGCATCTTAATCGAAAATCTTTTGCGCCGCGAAGACGGCAAATCTGTTTTGAAAGCGGATATCGAAGCGTTACGTAATTGGAGCCCCAAAGAAAAATCTTTAAAAGAAATTGCTTTCACTCCCGCGCGCGTCATTTTGCAGGATTTTACCGGTGTTCCGTGCGTGGTGGATTTAGCGGCGATGCGCGATAAGATGAAAGAGTTCGGTAAAGACCCGAAGAAAATCAATCCGCTTGAACCCGTGGACTTGGTAATCGACCATTCCGTGCAGGTGGATGCTTTTGGCAATGCCAATGCTCTCGCTGAAAATACCCGCATTGAGTTTGAACGCAATCAAGAGCGCTATGAATTTTTAAAGTGGGGACAAAAAGCGCTTTCCGATTTCCGCGCTGTTCCGCCGGGCATGGGGATTGTGCATCAGGTGAATCTTGAATATCTCGCTTCGGTTGTCATCACGAAAAATGTAAATGGTGAAACACTCGCTTATCCCGACACGCTTGTAGGCACCGATTCGCATACCGTGATGATTAACGGCCTCGGCGTTTTGGGCTGGGGTGTGGGCGGCATTGAGGCTGAGGCCGCGATGCTTGGACAGCCTTCTTCGATGTTGATTCCCGAAGTGGTCGGATTTAAATTTACCGGAAAACTTCCCGAAGGCGCGACTGCAACGGACTTAGTTTTGACTGTGACCCAAATGCTGCGTAAAAAAGGCGTGGTTGAAAAGTTTGTTGAGTTTTACGGCGCGGGACTGGATTCGCTGTCGCTTGCCGACCGCGCAACGGTGGCCAACATGGCTCCCGAATACGGCGCAACCATGGGTTTCTTTCCCGTGGATGAGGAAGCCATTAATTATTTGCGTGTCTCGGGCCGCAGCGAAGATCAGATTCAGTTAATTGAAGCTTATTTGAAAGAGCAGGGACTTTTCCGAGAAAAAAATTCTTCTGATCCGGTTTTTTCTGATACCTTGGAACTTGATCTTGGAAGCGTTACCCCTTGCTTGGCGGGGCCGAAGCGGCCTCAAGATCGCGTGGCTTTAGCGGACGTGAAATCTAATTTTCAAGCCGCGGTTCCGAGCTTTCAGACTTCCAAAAACGGCTCATCAGCCGCAACCGCGGTGGCGGAACGCGTAAAAGTAAAATACGCCGGTCAAGAGTTTGATCTTGAAAACGGCGCGGTGACAATCGCCGCGATCACAAGCTGCACCAATACTTCCAATCCTTCAGTGTTAATGGCCGCGGGACTCGTGGCGAAAAAAGCCGCCGCGTTAGGGCTTACGGCAAAACCGTGGGTGAAAACTTCGCTCGCGCCGGGATCGAAAGTGGTTACCGAATACTTGCGCGCGTCCGGACTTTTATCCGAGCTTGAAAAAACCGGATTTTTTGTCGTGGGCTACGGCTGTACGACGTGCATCGGAAATTCAGGGCCATTGCCGGACGCCATCGGTAAAGCCGTCAAAGAAAACAATCTTGTTGCCGCCGCGGTCATTTCCGGAAACCGTAATTTTGAAGGACGCGTCAACCCGCTTGTGAAAGCGAATTATTTGGCATCACCGCCGCTGGTTGTGGCTTATGCTTTAGCCGGTACGGTTGAAAAAGATTTAACTACTGAACCGATCGCGAATGATCAAACCGGTAAGCCGGTTTATCTGAAAGATATTTGGCCGACAAACCAGGAAGTCGCCGCGGCGGTCGCGCAGGTGACTCGAAAAATGTTTGAAAAAGAATACGCGGTTGTGTTCGACGGCGACAAAAACTGGCAGTCAATTCAGGTCGCGGAGGGTGATACTTTTAAATGGAACTCTAAATCGACCTATATTAAAAAAGCGCCTTATTTTGACGGTATGCAGGCTGAGCCGGCGCCGATTAAGGACATTCAAAACGCGCGCGTGCTTGTGATGGTGGGTGATTCCGTTACCACGGATCATATTTCCCCCGCGGGCAATATTGCTAAGGACGGTCCCGCCGCGCAATATTTAATGGAGCATGGCGTCGCGGTGAAAGATTTTAACTCTTACGGCGCGCGCCGCGGAAACCACGAGGTGATGGTTCGCGGAACTTTCGCGAATATCCGTTTAAAGAATTTACTCGCGCCCGGCACGGAAGGCGGCGTGACCAAGCTTTTGCCCGAAGGTAAAATCATGTCCATTTACGACGCCGCGCATGAATACGCGAAAATGAACACACCGTTAATCGTGATTGCCGGCAAAGAATATGGCACAGGCTCTTCGCGTGATTGGGCGGCGAAAGGTCCTATGCTGCTTGGCATCAAAGCTGTTATTGCCGAAAGCTTTGAGCGCATTCACCGGAGCAATTTAATCGGCATGGGTATTTTGCCATTGATTTATGCCTCAGATGATTTATCCGCCTCCGGCGGAATGGTGCCAAACCGCGAAAGCTTGGGGCTTACCGGCGAAGAAGTTTTTTCCATCGCGGGGTTAGCGAATATTAAGCCGGGACAGATTGTTGAAGTCACGGCGGGCAGCAAATCATTCAAAGTGAAATGCCGCATCGATACGCCGGTTGAACTTGATTATTACAAGCATGGCGGCATCCTCCAATTTGTCCTCCGTCAGCTCATTCGATAATGAAAAAAGATCCGAAGGTTGTTTACAGGCCTAAGATTGGGCAGAAAAGTTTTGCGCCCAAGGTTGGGCGGCAGGTTTTCATTCATCCTTCTGCCGTGGTTGAAGGGCGCGTAACCATCGGCGATTATTCTTCCGTATGGCCTAATTGCGTTTTGCGCGGCGATATCAATTCCATTGTGATCGGCAAACGTTCCAATATTCAGGATCTCTCCGTTATTCATCTCGAAACCAATCGCGGCACCAAAATTGCCGACGATGTGACGGTCGGCCATCAGGTGACGCTGCATGCCTGCACGATTAAGCGGTATGCGCTGATCGGAATTCAATCCATCGTTCTCGACGGTGCGGTGGTGGGCGAATGCTGTTTAGTGGGCGCGGGAAGCTTAGTGACTCACAATCAAAAGCTGAAACCGTATTCGCTTTATATGGGCAAGCCCGCAAAATATGTTCGCCCGCTGAAAAAAGAAGAAATTGAAAAGCTGAAAAATTGGGGCAAGCGTTATGTGAAATATGCCGCCCAGTATATGACAGGAAAATTTCAAGGTATTTGAAATTTTCGGGCTCCGGACCTTGTCCGACCGCAGGCGCGTCAGAAGCTTGCCCGTTTTGCTCTCCGCGTTAAAAAAAAGACTTGGTTCTCGCTGATTCTCCGTTAAAATAAAATCACTTCAAGGGTTCAGCTCTTTTGCTGAAGGGTTATCGTGAATGGTAGGGCCGCCATTTGCTCAGAGATCCGCTTCGTCTGACAAAAAGGTAGGGAGGAAAACGATGACAGCTAAGAATAAAAGTATCACCAGACATATCTTGTTTATTGCCGTTTTTTTATCTTGGGGTGTTTTTCCCGCGTTTGCTGAAGAAGAAACGGCGGATTTTCTATCCGGCGCTAATTGGCAAGCAAAGCTTTTTCAGGTTGCGGTTATTTTATTGGTCGGGCTCGTTTTGTTCAAACTGCTTAAAATCGGCGTTTCCAAAATGACGGCCAGAATTTCCGAGAAGAATGTTTTGCGTGAAAGCGGACAAACCCTCCAATTTAAGACTCTTTTACAGCTTGTGCACTGGACAGGGTCCATCCTCATTGTGGGTGTTGTCGTCTATATGCTGCTTGATAGTTTCGGCCTCAACATGGCGCCTCTTTTGGCCGGAGCCGGTATCGCGGGACTTGCTTTTGGCTTTGGCGGGCAATATCTCATTCGCGACGTGATCAACGGAATTTTTATTTTGGTGGAGGGGCAATATCGAATTGATGATGTGGTCAAGATCGGCGATCACGGCGGATTGGTGGAGTCCGTGAATTTGCGCCATACCCGGCTTCGTGATTTGGAAGGCCGCGTGATTTATATTCCGAACGGAGAAATAAAATCCGTGATTAATTTTACGAAAGAATTTTCTTACGCGCTCTTTGATATTGGCATTGCTTATAAGGAAAGCGTTGATGAGGTTATGAAGGTGATCGTTGAAACCGCAAAAGAGATGCGCAGGGACGAACATTTCAATAAGCTGATTCTAAGCGATTTAGAAATGCTGGGCGTGGATGGTTTTGAATCGTCTCAGGTGACGATTAAATGCCGGATCAAAACGCTTCCGATCAAACAATGGGAGGTGGCGCGTGAGTTTCGCCGCCGCTTAAAAAACCGCTTCGATGAATTGGGAATCGAAATTCCTTTTCCGCATCAAACCGTTTACTTTGGCTCAGCCAAAGAGAATGACTTTCTACGGCAAGCGTTTTCAAAGGCGAAGGATGAGCGCTTATGAACTTTAAAGTCGTTTTTCGTTTAGTCGGAAGCTTGACCGCCGTCGTTTTGGCGGTTGCGCTTTACTTTGCCTTTTCGAGCAGTCATCAGGAGCAGCTGCGCTTGCTTGGTGATATTGAAAAGCGTGCCGTTCTTCTCGCGGACGGCATCAGTGATTCTTTGAAAGGGCATATTGTTGCGGGAAGACAAGAGTTCGCGCAGAAGCTTGCTGAGAAATTTTCAAATCGTGAAAAAATTCTTGGCCTTGCGGTTCAGGAGGCGGACGGAAAGGTGTCGCTTTTCTCCCCCGGCGTTAAAACTTACCTTGAAGGCGCGCAGCAAAAATGGCTGGATTATCGGATTTCAAATTCCGAGCAGAACAGCTTTTCCTATTTTTCATGGACAGCGTCACCCCCTTTGCATATTTACTCGGCAAAATTGGATGAGACAACCCCTGACGGCGGACTTTACTTGACGGTGTATCAGGACGCATCGATCGTGAAAGAACGCGTTACGCGTATTTGGATTGTTACTTTTGTGCGTGTCGGAGCTCAGGTGATTTTGATTATTCTTGTTTGTTTCGCCGTCATTTATACCAATATCACCGCGCCGATTCGTGATGCCGTTTACTGGCTGCGCGGTGTCCGGCTGGGAAAAGAAACGAACGAAATGAAGGCCAGTTCGCGCGAGCTTTTGGGACCGCTTGCCGATGAGGTTGGGCGCATTGCCCGCAGTTTGCAAAACGCGCGCATTAAGGCTGAGAAAGAAGCGCGGCTTAGAAATCAAAGCGCCGCGATCTGGACGCCTGAACGGCTGAAAGAACTGGTTAAAGATAAGCTGGAGGCCGGGTCTCTTTATGTGATCGCGAACCGCGAGCCCTATATTCATGAGCAGGGAAAAAAAGGCATTGAATGCATGACGCCCGCGAGCGGGCTTGTGACCGCGATTGAGCCGCTTCTTAAAGCCTGCGGGGGAACCTGGGTCGCGCACGGAAGCGGCAACGCTGACAAAGAAGTTGTGGATCAGAATGACCGTCTGCGGGTTCCGTCTGAACAGCCCGAATACACTTTGCGCCGCGTGTGGCTTTCGGAAGAAGAAGAAAAAGGCTATTACTACGGTTTTTCCAACGAAGGGCTTTGGCCGCTTTGTCACATCGCGCATCATCGTCCGATTTTTCGCGTGGAAGACTGGAATTATTATCAGTCAGTGAACCGCAAATTCGCGGACGCGCTTTTGGAAGAAATTCGTGATCAAAAAGATCCGGTCATTTTGGTGCAAGATTATCACTTTGCGCTCATTTCAAAAATGATCAAAGAGAGCCGGCCTGACGCGCGTATTGCCATTTTTTGGCATATTCCATGGCCGAATCCCGAATCTTTTGGCATTTGTCCGTGGCGCTGCGAAATTTTGGAAGGCATGCTGGGCGCGGATATTTTAGGTTTTCACACACAGTTTCATTGCAATAACTTTATGGAAACAGTGGACCGATTTTTGGTGTCGCGCATCAATTATGAAAATTTCAGCATTTTTCAAAATAATCAAATTTCACTCGTTCGGCCTTATCCCATCAGTATTCCGGCTGATTTTTCCGGCGAGGAAGAATTGGACGTTGCTCCGCCGAGTGTTCAGTCGCTGCTTGCTGAGCATGGTGTTGAAGCGGAAATGATCGGCGTCGGCGTTGACCGCTTAGATTACACCAAAGGTTTGGTGGAGCGCTTTTTAAGTCTGGAAACTTTTTTTCTGAAACACCCTGGGTATATCGGGCGGCTTTGCTTTGTTGAACTTGGCGCCCCGACACGCTCTGCGATTCCCAAATACGCGCAATTTATGCAGGAAGTGGAATTCGAAGTAGACAGGATTAATCAGCGGTTTCAAACGAAAAACTGGAAGCCGATCTTGTTTCTTAAAAAAAATCATAGTCACGCCGCGATCAACGTTTTTTACAAGGCGGCAAAATTTTGTTTTGTCAGCTCTTTGCATGACGGAATGAATTTGGTCGCCAAAGAGTATGTTGCGGCGCGCGCTGATCAGCTCGGTGTTTTGATTTTAAGTCAATTTACCGGCGCCGCGAGAGAAATGGAAGACGCGCTCATCGTGAATCCCTATGATTTTGAACAATCCGCGAGCGCGATTTTTCAGGCGCTGGAAATGTCGGAGGCTGAGCAAGAGCGGCGTATGCTTTTTCTAAGGCAGGGCGTTATGGAAAATAATATTTACCGCTGGGCCGCGGTATTGATGGGTGATTTAAGCCGGTTGCGCGTTGCGTCTTCATAAGGCAAACTTAGCTCTAAGCCCTTTTCGCGCAGCGATGAAGCTGGAAGAAAGAATTTTTTGTGAGTGATAAATATTCATATGGTTTGATAGGGAATTGCATGGTTTCAGCGCTCGTGTCCAAGGAGGCGAGCGTGGACTGGCTTTGCATGCCCTATTTTGATTCGCCGTCGCTTTTTACTGAGTTGCTCGATAAAAAAAACGGCGGGTCTTTTAAAATCGAAGGCATCAATACCGTGCGCATCCATCAGGAGTATGTCCGGTTTACGCCGATTTTAAAAACCCGCGTTGAAACGCAAGACGGCATTTTTGATATTTATGATTTTATGCCCCGTTTTGAAGCGGAAGGAGGGCATTTCTATTGTCCCGCTGAGCTTCATCGAAGCATTCGTGTGATTTCAGGAAAACCCCGCATACGTGTTCGTTTGAATATTCGCCCCAATTACGGAAAAAACAGCTGCCGGGTCGAGCGGTCCAAAGAGCATCTCAAATTTTTATCCGATGGCGGGGAGTATCACAGCTATTATTTTTACTCCGACATTTCTTTTGATGATGTGCTTGAGGAGCGTGATTTTATTATTCCCGGATCGGCTTATTTTATTTTGTCTTATCATCAAAAAATAAGACCGTTCAACGCTGATTTGGCTTACGTGGAGTTTGAAAGAACCAAAAGTCACTGGCTGGGCTGGTCCTACCGCTCCCAGTTGCCCGAAAAGTATCGCGATCTGATTATCCGCTCATTAATTACGCTAAAACTTTTAATGTATCAAAATACCGGAGCGGTCATTGCCGCCCCGACCACTTCGCTTCCCGAAACTGTGGGCAAAGACCGCAATTGGGATTATCGTTTTTGCTGGATTCGTGACGCGTCGATGATCGTGGAGCTTTTTGCGCGCCTGGGTCACGTGACTTCTTCTTCCAAATACATGCGTTTTATTCTGGACCGGATGCTTTTAAAAAACAACGGCGTGGCCATTATGTATGGTATTCACGGCGAGACGCAGCTTAAGGAAAAAATACTGGAGCATTTACAAGGCTACCGCGACTCCAGACCAGTGAGGATCGGCAATGAGGCTTATATTCAAACGCAGAATGACCTTTACGGCGAGTTGCTTGACGCGATTTACACTTATTTCGAATTGCATGCGGATGCGAGCTTCCAATTCGACCATGAGTTGTGGACTGCGGTGCGCACGCTTGTCCGTTCGTCTAGAGGCACATGGAAAGAGCCGGATAACGGAATTTGGGAATATCGCGGTTCTAAACAGCACCATGTTTTTTCAAAATTGATGAATTGGGTCGCGATGGATCGCGGCGGCCGGATCGCGGAAATTATAGGTAAAAAAGATTTCGCGGCGGATTGTTTTAAAAATGCCGAAGAAATCCGCAAAGATATTTTAGAAAATGGCTGGAATGAAGAGTGCCAGGCTTTCACGATGTATTACGGCTCCCGTCACGCCGACGCGGCCGTGCTTTTGATGCTGCATTACGGATTTTTACCTAAGGACGATCCGCGCATGGTGAAGACGGTTGATTTTTGTTATAAAGAATTGGTGTGTGACGGATTATCCATGCGCTATACGGCCGAAGATGATTTCGGTATGCCGGAAAGCACCTTTTTGATTTGTACCTTTTGGATGGTCAACGCTTTGCACATGATTGGCCGCCGCGAAGAAGCTCAGGAAATGTTCGCTCGTGCCGTCGGTTCGGCAAATCATCTGGGGTTGATGGCTGAAGGCGTGGAGCCTAAGACAGGCGCGCAAACCGGCAATTTCCCTCAGGGGTATTCGCATATGGCCTTCATTCAGACCGTGCTTTTTCTGGAAACGGATTATGATTGGGGGCCGCATATCGCGCCCCTAAAAAGCTGATTGGCCGCAAATGAGCGAGCATTTTTCAAAGGCACTGCCTGAAATTTTAAATTTACCGATAAGCAAAAAACTTGTCTTCTGTCTTGATTTTGACGGCACCTTGGCACCAATCCGGCGTAAACCCAGCCATGTGAAAGCATCCGCCGCGCTTTTAAAGTTTTTAAAGCAAGCCGCTTCACTTCATTCCTGCAAAGTCGCGATTGTCAGCGGCAGGCAGCTCAAAGATCTTAAACGCAAGCTTCGCGTTCCTGGAATTATTTTGGCCGGCAGTCATGGGTTGGAGTGGAATATCCGCGCTGACCGCGATTTGTCGCGTTTTAAGAAATTAAAAAAACTTCAAAACCAGTGGCGTCCGGTTTTGCGTCGCATAAAAGGTGTTTCAATCGAGAACAAGCCGTTTTCTTTCGTGGTGCATTACCGTCGGGCTTCGCGTAAACAGCAAGAGCAAGTGAGCGGTTTTTTTTTGAAACAGAGCGATGATCTTGCGCGGAAAGGTTTTGAATGGACTTCAGCGCATAAAGCTTATGAGATCTTTGAATCTGAGCGCGGCCGCAAAGAACATGTAAGCCGCGATTTAATGCAGCGTTTTCGCGGCGCGCGCATGATCGCGGCGGGAGATGATGTTACTGATTTTGAAATGCTGCGTCATGGAAACCGGTTCGGATGGGCCGCGACGATTGGGTTTAAACGGCGAGGCATTAAATACTTTGCCAAGGGACCCGGTGATTTTGTGCGGTGCCTTAACCGGATTCTTGCTCCTAGACTTCGGGCTGTCCGAGCCACGAAAAAAAAGAGCGGAGATATTTGATCCATTCTTCTTATCTGTAATGTGCGAAAGCACAGCTTCAGCCCGCTCAATCAATACAAAATTTTTTCAAAATTTAGGTTTTGGTCACCCCGAATTCACTCGCCAGAATAGAGTTTTTATTATGCGGTTGCGGCAAGGCCGCAGAGCAAAAAGGATACGGATAAAAATACTCAAATTCCTCTCTCGCAAGAGAGGAAAATTTGAGTATAATGTGCGCCTATGACACAGGCTCAGACCAAAGAAAAAGCGGAATTCGCCAAAGGGCTCGAAGGCATCGTTGCCGGAGAGACCGCCCTTTCCCTTGTTGACGGGGTGAACAGCAAGCTTTATTACCGCGGAATCTCAGTCGAAGAATTTGTCGGGCATTCTTCTTTTGAGGAAGTGGTTTACCTTCTTTGGAATCTGCGTTTCCCCAAGAAAGCCGAGCTCGAAGAATTTAAAAAAAATCTCGCGAAGAATCGTTTTATTTCACAAGCTTTTATTGATTGGCTCGCGCTGCTTCCCAAAACAGCGCATCCAATGGCTGTTCTTCGCACTGCGATTTCAGAAATGGGATGTTTCGACAAAGAAGCCGATAAAACCGACCCGGCTTCGTTAAACCGAATGGCGCATGATTTAACCGCTAAAATTCCGACGATTCTTGCCGCGTATCACCGTGTGCGCGAAGGCAAAAAACCCATTCTTCCTGATGTTTCGCTTTCGCATGCCGCTAATTTTCTTTATATGCTGAATGGCGAAAAGCCTTCGCCTGAAATGGAAAAAGCGCTTGATACGTATTTGATTCTTCTCGCGGATCACGGCTTTAACGCGTCAACGTTTTCCGCGCGCGTTACGGTAGCAACTCTTTCCGATATGTATTCCGGCATTACCGCCGCGATCGGCGCTTTAAAGGGCGATTTACACGGCAACGCGGTGCAGAATGTGATGCAGATGTTTCTGGACATTGGGGAACCTGAAAAAGCCGAGCAATACGTGAAAGACGCGTTTGCTGCTAAAAAAAAAATCATGGGCTTCGGACACCGTGTTTATAAAGACGTGGATCCGCGCGCGACCGCTTTCCGCGGCGTTGCGGAAGCTTTGGCGACCAGTCAGGGCGGCGAAAAAAAATGGGTTCAGATGGCCGCCAACATTGAAAAATCCGTGCACGCGATCAAAAAAATTCCATGTAACGTGGATTTCTTTTCATCCTACGTGCTTTACACCGTGGGTTTTCCGGTTGATTTTTTTACAACGATTTTTGCCGCAAGCCGGGTTTCCGGGTGGACGGCGCATGTGATGGAGCAGTTGGGCAATAACCGTTTGATTCGCCCCGAGGCGATTTATACCGGCCCAATGAACGAACACTACATTCCGATCGACAAGAGATAATAAACAGCTTTTTTATAAGGAAAGGCTGTTCAAAAAGATTTAGGTGCGAAGCTTAGAGCGACGCGGATGAATTTTTTTCAACAGCCGTTACACACCAATGAATATACATGAGTACCAAGCCAAAGATATTTTTAAACAATACGGCATTCCCGTCGCGTCCGGCCGCTTAGCCAAAAATCCGGACGAAGCTTACGCCGCCGCGAAAGCAGTTTTTACTCCCGGTCAAATTATCGCCGCAAAAGCTCAGGTGCACGCGGGCGGCCGCGGAAAAGGCGGCGGAATTAAAATCGCCAAAACCCCCGAAGACGTCAAAGCTTTTGCTGAGAAGATGCTCGGAAAAAATTTGGTTACCCCGCAAACCGGACCCGAAGGCAAGCCGATTCACTCGATTTGGATGGAGTCTTCCCTTGGTCTTAAAAAAGAATTTTATGTCGGCATTGTTCTCGACCGCGGAACTTGTCAGGCTTGTTTAATCGCGTCTTCTGCCGGCGGAATGGATATTGAAGAAGTTGCCGCGCATCATCCTGAAAAAATAGTTCGCCATTTTTTTTCGATTCAAACCGGGCTTGCTAAAGAAGACGCGCTGAAAGTCGGAGCCAAACTGATCGAAGATGAAAAGTACCAGAAGCAGCTTGCCGATGTTTTTATCGCGCTCTCCAAAATTTTTATTGAGCTGGATGTGTCGCTGATTGAAATTAATCCGCTCGCGATTATGGATGACGGCAAGCTTCTGGCGATTGACGCAAAAATTAATTTTGATGATAACGCGCTTTTCCGCCATCCTGAAATTGCCATCATGTATGACCCTTCGCAGGATGACACCCGCGAGACGGAAGCCAAAAAATTTGATTTGAGCTATGTTGGTCTTGACGGCGAAATCGGCTGCGTGGTGAACGGTGCCGGTCTCGCGATGGCGACGATGGATATTATTAAGTATGAAGGCGCGGAGCCGGCTAACTTTTTAGACGTGGGCGGCGGAGCCAGTCAGGAAAAAGTCGCGGCGGCGTTTAATATTCTTTTAAGCGACAAGCGCGTGAAAGCGATTTTGATTAATATTTTCGGCGGCATTATGCGCTGTGATGTTCTCGCGAAGGGAATTTTGCAGGCCGTTGAAACGTTATCGCCGGATCGCCGCGCGCAGCTTGACCGCACGCCGATTGTGGTGCGCCTCGAGGGCACGAATGCCAAGGAAGGCCGTGAGATTTTAGCGAAGTCCAACTTAAAGCTTTTCTCGGTTTCTGATTTTAAAGAAGCTGCCAAAAAAGTGGTCGAAGAATTGAAGAAGGTTAAATAAGTATGAGTATCTTAGTCAATAAAAACACAAAAGTTTTGGTTCAGGGCATTACGGGAACGCATGGTGCGTTTCATGCCGAAAAAATGGTGGAATACGGCACTAAGATTGTCGGCGGAGTTACTCCCGGCAAAGGCGGACAAAAAGCGGTTTGTGATGTGCCTGTTTTTAATTCAGTCAAAGAAGCTCGCGAAAAAACCGGTGCCAATGCCTCCATTATTTATGTTCCCGCGAAATTCGCGATTGCCGCGGTGCAGGAAGCCGTTGACGCGGGGATTGAACTTGTTGTTTGTATTACCGAGGGAATTCCCGCGCTTGATATGGCTCGAATCAAGCCGACTCTCGCGGGTAAAAATACCCGTTTAATCGGACCCAATTGTCCCGGTTTAATTACTCCCGAAGAATGCAAGCTTGGCATCATGCCCGGCTATATCCATAAAAAAGGGCCGGTCGGCGTGGTTTCACGCAGCGGCACTTTGACTTACGAAGCGGTTTGGCAGTTGACGGAATTGGGCATCGGTCAATCCACCTGCGTGGGCATCGGCGGCGATCCGATTATCGGAACGAACTTTGTGGACGTGCTTGATCTTTTCAATAAAGATCCCGAAACCGAAGCCATTGTGATGATCGGTGAAATCGGCGGCAGCGCGGAAGAAGAAGCCGCGGAATTCATCAAAAAAAATGTGAAGAAGCCGGTGATTAGTTTTATCGCGGGAGCCACCGCGCCGAAAGGGAAGCGTATGGGGCATGCCGGCGCGATTATTTCAGGCGGTTCCGGTAAAGCGGAAGATAAGGTTGCGTGTCTTAAAGCCGCCGGCGTGTTTATTGCTCCGTCACCGGCCTTGCTCGGTGTCACAGTTCGTGACGCTTTAAAAAAAGCATGACCGATAACCTCGATCACGCTTACGACGAATACCTCAAAGCAAAACCCGTGGAGGCGATGCAATCCATCGCCGCGTTTCAAAAGAAAATTGCTGAATCCGAATTAAAGTACGGCAAAAACTCAATCCCGTCTTTTTTTAAACCCCTTTTTCTCGCGCCGCGCCAAATGCATTTGGTGAAGCGCGTGACTTCGTCCATGCAGCAAGTGGTGAATAACGCTATCCGCGTTTATTTTGAAGACAATCGTTTTGCACGCTATTTTCGTCTGACGCCCGAAATCGAAGAGCTGGTTAAAATCGACCCCGGCTATTCTTCCGCGGTTATTTTTGCGCGCTTTGACGGTATTTTAGAAGGCGGGCGGCTCAAGTTTGCCGAGTTTAACTGCGATTCACCGGTGGGCGCGGCGTACGCGTCTCTTTTATCCGACCACTTGCTTGCCGATCCGCTCTTTAAAGCTTTTGCGGAGGAGCACGCGCTGGAGCCTTTTCGTCCGGCCGATGATATTTTAAACGCCTTGCTCAGTGTCTATGAAGAGTTCGGCGGGTTTGAAACTCCCACGATTGGCATCATGGACTGGAAGAATGTCCGCACGCGCCCGGAGTTTGTGCTTTTGCAAAAACGCTTCGAAGAGCGCGGCTATCGCACCCTGATTGTCGATCCCCGTGAACTTACTTTTAAAGGCGGAAAACTTTATTCCAAAGAAACCCGCGTGCATTTGATTTACCGCCGCGCGCTGGTGGACGAATTGGCTTTGCAAAGAGACGAAATTCAGGATTTTTTAAACGCGTACCGCGAACGTGCCGTGTGCGTCGTCAACCCTTTGCGCTCCGCCATCGGCAGCCACAAAGGCATGCTTTCGATTTTGACGCACCCTTACTTTGATTCTTTTTTCACGCAATCCGAAAATCAAATCAAGCATGAGCATTTGCCGTGGACGCGCCAGGTTGCCGATGCCGAAGATTTTTTCGGCCATCAAAAAATGTATTTGGTTGATTTTCTGAAAGATGAAAAAGACTCATTGGTGGTCAAACCTTCACGCAAAGACACGCGCCGTGAAATCCGCGTGGGAGCCGATACGTTCGACGACATTTGGAATGAAACCATTTCCTGGGCCATGAATGAAAATGCCGTCATGCAGGAGTTTGTTGCCGTGCCGACCACCACCGTTCCGAAAGTTTCGGACGGTAAAGTGGATTGGGATTATAAAAAGTATAATTTCAGCGCGCTGGCTGTGGCCGGAAAAATGTGCGGCGCGTTCAGCCGACTGAGCGATACGAATGTGATCAGAGTTGCGGATCAAGGCGGACTAATACCCGCATTCTGGTCAGATCAAACTTCCGACACGTTTCAATAGCTTTAAAGTTAAAGCTAAAAAGCAAAAACCATAACCAAAAACCTGACAATTGTTCGGAAAGCTTTGGACTTTAAGCTGTGGTTTTTAGATTTAACCTTTAACCTTTGAGCTGTATAATTCCTGCATGTCAAAATCATTTACACTCGAGCAAGTCAATCAAATGCTTCCTGATGTGGCGCGTCGCTTCGCGCTGGTTTGCGAAAAACGTTCGGTTTATCTCCGTGTTCACGATGCTATTTTTGTGCAGGAATTGGCTCAAAGCGCGGATCAGGAAAAAAACACCGATCTTTTTGCCGGCGATCTTGAAAAAGACATTCAAAGCCTCGAAGAAACCATTTTTGAATTATCCAAAGAAATTGATGAGCTGATCAGTCTCGGCTGTATTTTGCGCAGTATGGATCAGGGGCTGATCGATTTTCCGGGCGAATTGCGCGGAGAACGTGTTTTCTTTGCGTGGAAATCGGGCGAAAAACAGATCGCGTTTTACCGCAAGCGCAACGCCTCAGGTGCCTCCGCCGAACGCATCTCGCTCGGCTGATTTCTTGCTTCTTTAAACCTGCGGCGGCGGGGCAATCTCATCGATCGGAACCGACTCCGGAATTTCCATCTCCCAAGCCTCATCCGGAAAACCCGCGTGTAGCGTCACGTTTGAAATATTCATCACCGTGCGGTCTTCCGTTTCGGGATGGGTGACGATGGTTTGCGGAGCGTAATAAAACCGCGTATTTACTCTGTCCAATTTGTTTTTCATTTTTTTAAATTTCTCACGCACAATCACGGTGGTTGCCGTACCGTCAGGCGTCAAAAATGTTTCATGTTCCACTTGTCCGTGACTGTTTAAAATAATCCGCCGCGCCATGTAGCGGATCGTTTGATAAGGCTTCGCGATTTCAATTTCCATGCCTTCGCCGACTCCGTTAGCGCTCACAGCCTGATCTTCCGAAAAAGGCTCGGGTGACGCCGCGCGGTAAAGGTCGAGCGGTTTCAGATGGCTGTCAAAGTCGGGCGAGTATTCCAGCTGATACATATTGCCGAACCATGCGCGGTTCATCCCCGGCATATACAACATGAATTCCAGATCATCATTTTTAAAAATAAAAACCGGCAAGCCTGATTCGCCCATGCAATCCATCAGCAGTTTTTTGCGGAGCGGATCAAACAACAAAGTACCTGTGCAACGGCTTTGCGCGCCGTTTTCTTTGTAGAAGAGAAGTTCGATTGACGCGGCGAATGGCGTCCAATTCTTATTTTTAAAATAAGTATCCGTTGCTTGTTTCAGCTCGATCACTGTTTTGGGTTCGGCGGCCTGAGTTTGAGAAAAACCCGGCACAAAGAACAACGCGCAAAAAACAAAGAAAAGCTTAAAGCCTTCGCGCTTGGCGCTTAAGTCGGAATTAAAGCGCGGCATCTGCTTCAGCGGAAGCGGGGCGCTCAAGCGTGTTTTTCGTGTACATAATCCGCTGATAAACCGTCCATACGGAGCCTACGAATGAAATAAGCAATAAGGGCTTCAGCAAAAAGGGAAGCAGGATACCGATCCCCACGGCTGCCCAGCGCGTTTCGCGTGTGAAAACACCCACCGAACATTTTTCAATGAAGTTTTCAGCCCGTGCCTTGGCATAGCTGACACCGAATGAGGCAATAATTAATCCGATCGAAACCGCGATCCAAAACGGCTCGTCCTGATTAAAAAAGTGCAGAGCAATGCCGCCAAACAGAAATCCGTCCGCGAAACGATCCATGGTTGAATCAAAAAAAGCGCCGAACTTTGATTCTTTGCCCGAAAGCCGCGCCAAAGGACCGTCCACCGCGTCGCAAACCCCGCCCAATGCCATGAACACCGCGCCTACCAGCAAGGCGCTGTTTGAAAAACAAAAGCCCGCTAAAAAGCTCAAAGCCACGCCGGCAATCGTGAGTTGATTCGGCGTAACGCCTTTACGGTTTAAAGCATCAGCCCAGCTGTTCAAAATGGAAACAACTTTGGGGTACAGTTTTTCTCTGAGCACAGAAATCTCCTCGGTAAATTTAGATTAAATGAAATAATGACTTCAATCGGCAAGTATTGTATTTTCTCTCCTGTTGATATTCAACAAATGAAAAAAGGACTTATATTGTATGGAAAAAGTAAAAATTGAAGATTTTGGCAAGTTGGATTTACGCGTCGCAACCGTTTTGGACGTAGCGCCGCATCCAAACGCCGACCGCTTGTACGTACTTCAACTGCAAGTCGGCTCCGAAAAGAAGCAAATTGTTGCCGGTGTGAAAAAGTTTTACGGCGAAGATGAATTGCGCGGCCGAAAAATCGTCATCGTCAACAATCTCGAGCCTTCCGTCATTCGCGGCGTGGAGTCGAACGGGATGTTGCTGGCGGCGTCCAATGCGGAGAAAACGATGCTTTCATTGATTGGGCCGGAGCGCCAATTAGATGATGGTGCGAGGGTAGGGTAAAGGTGATAGGTTAAATCTAAAAACCATAGCCCAAAGCTCAAAACTGTACGGACAGTTAAACGCCTTTGAGTTATGGTTTTAACCTTTGACCTTTAACTTTTAAGCTAGTGTCATGCTGAACTTCAGAAGAATAATAATTGGACCGATTCTATTTGCAGTCCTAATTTATTTTAGTGCCTGCCTCTATCTTTATTCTCAACAAGATAAAATTCTTTTTCCGGGCAATCACACGCCGGCTGATTTTAAATATTCGTTCGATATTCCTTTCGAAGAAGTCTGGATTGAAGTCGATGGCGCCAAACTGCATGGCCTTTATTACCCCGCGGAAGGTGAATCGAAAGGGATCATTCTTTTCTTTCACGGCAACGCGGAGCGCTCTCAGCAATTCGGCGAATCGGCTGATGTGTTCACCTCGCGCGGATACGATTATTTCATTCCCGATTACCGCGGTTACGGTAAAAGCACCGGCAAGGTCACAAGCGAAGCACAGTTTTTGGCGGATATTGACCGTATTTACGAATGGGCGCGCACAAAGTACCCCGAAAATAAAATTGTTTTTGCGGGCCGTTCCATGGGCGCTGTGCCTGCGGCGTATTTAGCGTCCAAGCATCAGCCCAAAGTCACGGTCATGATCGCCGCGTTTTTCGATGTTGCCGCAATGAAAGATATTCGCTATCCGTTTTTGCCCGATTTTCTTTTGAATTATCAATTTCCGAATAACAAATGGATTGCCGAATCGAAAAGCCCCATATATTTGGTGCATGGCACCGAAGACAAAACCGTGCCTTATGAACACTCCCTCAGGCTTTCGCCCTTAGCCAAAGCCCCGCACAAGCATTTCTCCGTGCCCAGAGCAGGGCATAACAATTTGCAGGACTTTCCCATCTACCATCAAATTCTCTTCTCCATTCTCAGCCTAGACGAGTAGCAGGTTAAGAGTTATGGGTAAAAGGTTAAAACCATAGCTCAAAGGCTTTTAATGATCGGAAAAGTTTTGGCTTTTAGGCTGTGGTTTTTAGTTTTGACCTTTGAGCTTTAAGTTGTATATAATCCCCGACCTATGACAACAGCCATACAGACAGATCAGCTCGATGTAAAACCTTTTCGCGCCTACCGGTACAACCCGTCGCGCGTCGATTTCAAAAAAGTCATCGCACCGCCGTATGACGTTATTTCACCGGCAAAGCAAGATCACCTTTACGGTTTGTCGCCGTTCAATGTCGTCCGCCTTATTCTCAATAAAAAAGAACCCGCGGATAACGACACTTTTAACACTTACTCCCGCGCTGCCGAAACTTTCAACACTTGGGTTCAAGAGCAGATTTTTATGCGCGATGACAATCCGTGCTTTTATGTTTACCGCCAGTCTTACAAAGCGCCGGACGGAAAAGTACGCGAGCGCACCGCGCTTCTCGGCAAAATCAAAGTCGAGCCGTTTGAAAAAGGTCTCATCATTCCGCATGAAATCACTTTGAAAGGCCCGCGCGCCGACCGCATGAATTTGATCAAAAAAATTCACACCAATCTTTCACCCGTGTTCGGCCTTTATAAAGATCAGGGCGGCGAAACACATAAGCTGATTTCAAGTGCCGCAACAGGTAAGCCCGTGTTCGATTTGGTAGATGAAGACGGAATCGGCCAAACCATGTGGGTTGTCACCGACCACAAACTTTGCCAGCAAATCTCCGAAAGCTTCAAAGATAAAAAAGTTTATATCGCCGACGGTCATCATCGTTATGAAACTTCACTTGAGTATGCGCAATTGAAACGCGCCGAAGAGAAAACACCGCCGAAAAGCGCTCAGCCTTACGACTACACTTTGATGGCATTTGTTTCTTTTAGCGATCCTGGTTTTATGGTTATGCCGACTCATCGTTTGATGATCAAGCTCACCATGCCGCAAGATAAAACCTTAGAAGCACTCAAAACCCAATTCAATGTCGAAGAAGTGGCTGCTGAATCCATCGAAAAAACTTTGGATACCGGAGCTGATCTTCCCGTGCGCATCGGCCTCGTTTTCAAAGATAAGTCTTATTTGCTTACATTGAAAGATCCGCAAGCCGCGAAAAAAGTTCTCGGCTGGGACAAGCCTGATGTTTGTTTGGATTTGAATGTGAACATTCTCGGCTATCTTGTTTTCAGCAAGCTTCTTAACTTTCCGGCTGATAAGTGGGAAGGCAACTTGAAGTTTGAGCATGAAGCCAAGCCTTCGATCGACGCTGTGCGATCCGGCGAAGCTGAAGCCGCGTTTATCCTTAAAGCTGCTCCGATTGCGATGCTGGAGAAGTTGGGTGCGGTGCAGGAACGCATGCCTCAGAAGTCGACGTACTTTTATCCAAAACTCGCTAGTGGAATAGTATTCCACCATCATTCCGTCTAAGCTTCCGGCAAGCGAGATAACGGTCTTAACCGTTATCGTAGACCAGTGGTCGTATGACCACATCGTTTTCCACCATCATTCGGTTTAACCGAATGTCATTCCCGACCTGATCGGGAATCCAGCTTCGCTCAAATTCAAACTCTTTGTCTGCTCAAGCAGTTGCGTCCTGACGGCGCAAAACTCGCATCCCAAGAATTTTAATTTGAGCTTTCTTTGGCAAAAGGGGGGTGGCTGTCGGCGGAGCAAGTTGAGGGAGAAATGTTCCGATTTCACGCGTTTTTGAGTACCCAGCTTGAGTGAATTTACTAAGCAGCTTTGGGGCGGATGTCGATTTGAATTTCGGCGTTAAGAGCGTCTGTGATTTTAAGCAGGGTTTCCAAGCTGATGTTCGATGCCTCGTCGTTTTCAATTTTCGCGATAAAAGGCTGAGATACACCCATGCGGCGCGCGAGTTCGGTTTGAGTGATGCCGAGCTTTTCACGCAGCTCGATGATTTGGATGATAATTCTGAGCCTTTTAACTCCCAATTCAATTTTTTTTCGAAAGTTTTTATCCTTGAATAAAGGCTTCATCAATTCATCGTGCGTGGGAACTCTTATCGGTTTCATTTTTGTTTCTCCAGATTAAGCAGACCTAGGTTGTATCTATGAATGAAATCGCGCATATTTTCTAAAGCAGTTCGCAATTCTTTTTTAGGAAGCGCATCCGTTTTTTTTCGAAAAGCATGCACCAAGACAGCGTAATCTCTCAGCATAAAAAAATAAAGCACGCGTGACTGTTTCGGGCGAAGCTCATAAAGCTTGTTTCCAATATAATCTCCGATGGGGCGTCTTATTTGCTCGCCGACCTCGCCTAAGTAGGTGATGACTTCAAGGCATTTATCACGCTCATCAGGCGGCAGGTTTTGTATAAATTCCCAAACCGGATTACGCCCTTTTTCATCCATATAGTAAACAACAAATTTTCTCATTTAATTATAACCTATAAGTTATTATTGTCAATATGCATGTATTATATATAAATATTACTATAAAGCATATCAATAAGGTTGCCATCTCTGTCTTCTGAGTGGGAATTTAGTTATCAGTTAATCCATTCTTTCAATCTGCTCAGACAGTCCTCGGGCTTACGCCCTGCGGAACTCGCATTTTTGAAAGAATGGACTTAACCCTCTTCGGCAAAGTGGGGGGTGGGGGCTGGAAACGGAGAAAGCCTTGGCAGGTCTGCTTGCGGCGTTTCCTGTCTTGTTTGCTCCTTCTCGGCTCGTAAATCTCGCCTTGGTCGCCATTGTCATTCCCGCGTAGGCGGGAATCCAGTCTTAAAGAAACAGGTCTCGCTTCAAGATCACAATTTGTGATCTTGAACATAGTTCATGCTTTAAGCTTTTTGGTGGCTGGATGTGCCGCTCGTGCGGACAACGCGAAGTTGGATGGTGTAGCCGACAAAGCGCAAAACTTGTTGAAGCGTGGCAAGGTTCGAGAAATTGCCGCTTTCAATTTTTGAAATGTGCTGCTGCGACACACCGATTTTTTCTGCGAGTTGTTTTTGATTTAAGTCATGCTTAATGCGGTAAGCGATAATCGGCTTAATCAGCTCAAGCTGCTGCATTTTAAGCTCGTGCTGCTCGCGGAAATACGGATCCTTGAGCATTTCCTTTAAATGGAGATCGACATTTGATTTCATATTAACTTTTTCCGTGTTGTTTTAAATAATCCGCGCGCCTTTGCAGGGCAATTTTTATGTCATGTAGCGGAACCGCCGAAACTTTTTTCACCAAGCCGTTCGTTAAAATTGCCTTTCCTCCCGCAAAGAAAAAATACAGAACCCGTACATGTCCCTGATTTCCTCTGAAGCGCAATTCATAAAGCCCTTGCCCGAGAGGGGCGGCATGCGGCCGTTTTAGCTGCGGCCCGAATGTCTCCAACAACTCACGCGCCATAAAAAAATTGAGCCGTGACCTTAAATCAAGTCCGTCAATAAATTCACGCACCGGCTCTTTGCCCGAGGCAGCTTGATAATACTCGCAGAGCACCATGCGATTCATAACAAGCTGTCCCCCAATAAAATCATACAACCATCTAGTTGTATTTACAAGTTAATATAAATCATAATAAATATGATAATTGTATAATTGCGTTGTTTTGTCAATAGCCTCTTGTGGGTGTAAATAGCGGGAGGCCAGTCGTCAGTCTTTAGTCTTTAGTCTTTAGTCTTTCGTCTTTGGTCTATCTAAGTCTATAATTTCTGCGGGTTTTTAACGTCTCCCTGTGGACGGCGTCCCGTTTTCGTTTTTCGATGTTTCCTTGTGCGCTGTATTTCTCTATACAGCTCCGCAGTCACTTGCGTTCGCCTTGCATCTGAAACCTTCTAGCTAGATTTTCTTACGGAACCTTATCCAAACCTTTCTCCTTCAATTTTCTTCGAGGGCGGTAGTATAATTTTCGAGCATTAAATTTAAGAAAGTAGGAATCGGTTCAAATGGCAAATTATGCAAAATTTCGATATTCTAAAACCAAAGTAGATGAGGCTGGACATACCCTTTCCAGCCACGTAGCTGACTCCAAACAAATTGAGGAAGCTTTTAAAATCATTAACAATTGGCGCTCCTCACATGCCTGGCCCATGAATGTAGTTTGTGAGGCTGTTAAAAGATATTCCCAAGGAATAGATGCGAGCATATCAGTTGTTCAAAGGCTCAAGCGTATGACTTCTGTCGAGAGAAAACTGGCAGTGTTTCAAAAAAAAGATTTGAAACTTTCAGAGATGCAAGATGTTGGCGGATGTAGGGCTATTACGAAAGATGTAAGGTCTGTTTACGAGCTTTCAAAACGATTTAAGGAGAGCCAAATAAAGCATAAGTTTGAATATGAAAATGATTATATTGCTGATCCAAAAATGAAAAGTGGATATCGAGGGCTACATCTTATCTATAGCTATTATAGCGACAAGACAAAAAATTTTAATGGGCATCGGATAGAAATACAAATCCGCACGCAACTTCAACATGCTTGGGCAACTGCGGTTGAAACGGTGGATACTTTCACAGATCAACTTTTAAAATCCAATCAAGGTGAGAAAGGTTGGCGAGAATTTTTTAAAATTATGGCAACTGTTATGGCTAAACGGGAAGGCACTCAAATTGCACCTGGAACACCTACGGATGATATAAAAATACGTAGCGTTTTAAAGCAATATGATGAACAAGTGAGAATAATTAGGTCAATCAATGAGACTGGAAAAATTATTCCGGCAGTAAGAGCACAGCGGGGAGATGAATCACATTATTTTCTTGTTATTTTAAACTCTCGAGAAAGAACAGCCAGCGTACAAGGGTTTAAAAAGGCAGATAGTAGAAAAGCCTCTGATGAGTATCTGAAAATAGAACGTGAAAATGCCAAGCTTCCTCATATGGATACAGTTCTTGTCTCGGCTGAGACAATCGAAACACTTGAAAGCGCATACAGAAACTATTTTTTAGATATGCGTGTGTTTGCTGAAGTTTTAGAAGAAACACTACGCTAATAGAAGCTGGAACATTTTAAAGAGTGACGGATTGAATTCGATGCACAGAGAAGTCAAATTAAGCTTAGAAGAAAGAATTTTTAATATTCTTCGTGAGGACATAGTGAGGGTTAAGCCAGAGTATGCCTCGGAAGATATTATTTTATGTCCGATTTGCCTTTGTAAGATTGATCGCACCGAGATCCTGAGAGGGGGGATCGAGCATATCATTCCTCAGAATGTGGTTAAAAAAGATCAAAACAGTATGAAGGCGGACGTTTCAAAAAATTTCAGAACTGGCGTAACAGCGCTTTGTAGAAAATCCAGAGTAATCAAAGGTGACGGACATTCATCAAAAGATGGATGTAATGGTTATAAAGGCAAAGCTTACGACAGGCTTTTTCAAAATCTATTCGATTTTGAAAGGCACGCGCCTTTTGAGCTCGCGCACCGGCATGGTGTAGCAATATTGATAATGGCATATTTGGCGGCATTTCAGACTTATGGATATGAGTATATTTTTCAAAAAGCATTGGATGAAGTAAGGAGTCAGTTTGATTATCCAGATGAAAGAAAAACCAATTTATTGGATCAGGCGCAGTATTGTTTAAAAGAAAAATCAATGCAAATAGTTACAAATACTTTTGGATTTCCATTCATGTGCATTGAGTTGCCGCATATGTTGCGGGTTACTTTTCGTCGCTGCCAAAGTAGCTTGCCCCCCGTTCCAAAGCATCTGAAAGATTTTGGTTTAGACAAAAAGATTTGGGGTGCAATAGATGTATCGCCGATTTTATAAAGCTTGACGCCATTCGATGGAAAACCAGAGTTTGGAACATTTCTAAAAGTGCCGAAAAAAAGGTACCGGGTACCGTGGGGACAGGTAACAAGTGACGGATTTTCTTTCTACAATGCAGAGGTTGTGCGCACGCGAGGCGGTTGGAGTTACTGCTTTGCGAGGGCAGGCTCCGGGAACGCTAAGAACCACGCACGCATTTCTTGATGCGCTAGATCTTTCAAAAGTTCCCAAAGGCGGATCGCCCTATGTTGCGTGGCTTGATAAAACTACTTTAAAGTTAGTCAATCAATTGCCTGGCAACGCACGGCCTTGGGGCACGGCAAGAAAAGCGCTTAATTTATTTATGCGCACTTCTCTTTATAACCGCTATATGAACAAAGCGTATCGATTGGACAGGGCAGAGGCGTGGATGGAGATTGCTTTAGATAGTGCGGTGGCGCATGGCTTAAAAAAAGAATCTGGCCGAGGACAGTTACCGTTTTGGCCCGGCTTAAAACAACTTAGGAAACCAGTTAGTGAGAAATTTCAGGCTTTTGCACAAAAAATGGCTGACCAGCGAAGAATCGCAAAAGTGCATCTCGATATGTATCTTTGGTTGGAAAATAGATAGAAGCAGAAAAACAGGACATTCTTTCGGCTTGGCTCAAGACAAGCTGTCTCCGCCAGAGGCGGACAGGCACAGAGAAGGGTTAGATAAGTTTTGAAAAAAATATTGAAGCTGGGTTTGTTGTTTTTGATTTTCGGATTGGTTTTTGCGGGGGTTGGGGCGGTGTGGTTTTTTTCGCAGAAGCCGGCTAAAAGTTCCGAGCCGGAATATTATTATGCTATGCCGGATGCAGACAAAGGCCCTCATCCTTTGCATGTTAAGGGTGGATAATCGCGAAAAAGGTATCGTTTATGGTTCGACTTCGCTCACCACAGGCCGCGGGGTCAGGCAATAAAAGTTTAGAACACATAAATCAGAGTTTAGAGTTAGACGGCTAGATAAACACTTTTGATCTATGGTTTTGATTTCTGATCTTTGAATTTTGAACTAGGTTCCTGCCTTAATTCGGCAAGCTCACTGCAAGTCGCGGGAATGACAGTCTGTACAGTTACCGCCTTGGCCTCTCAATTATCCTTGGCAAACAGCCACCAGCCCCTGCTCCTTTTGCCTTGATAATTTATTAATAATAAAATATATTATGATTATAAATAAATAATGGGATGATTTGACTATATATCATTTACGATATATAGTTTGGAGGATGCTTGTACGAGATAACTTTCTATTGGAATGAACGCGGGGATGAGCCGGTGCGTGAATTTTTAAATTCGTTGCCGGAAAAAACGCAGCAAAAGATCAATATATGGATCAATCTTCTTAAAGCCGAAGGCCCCGCCTTAAGAAGGCCTTATGCCGATAAGATTAAAGATAAACTTTATGAGTTGCGTGTTCGACAAGGAAGCGATCAAACAAGAATTCTTTATTTTTTATGATAGAAAAAAGAATCGTGTTGGCTCACGCTTTTAGAAAGAAATCTTCGGCACTTGATGTATCGGATATTCAAATTGCGGAGCGGAGAATGAACAATTTTTTAGCAAGAATTCATGATGGGAAAATTCGATTGATGGGGTGTGACGATGAAAAAGCATAGTTACGATGAATATTTAAAAGAGCAGCTTAAAGATCCGAAATTTAAAAAAGGATATGAAAAAGGTGTCCGGAATTTACAGTTGGGCTATCAGGTTTTTTTAGCAAGAGAAGCGGCGGGGATGACGCAAATGCAATTGGCGGCGGCCATCGGAACTAGGCAGGCGAATATTTCACGGATGGAAATGGGTGATTATAATTTTACGGTGGAAATGCTTCAGCGGATCGCCAGGGCTTTGCGCGCCGACTTGCATATTGAACTGTCGCCGCCATCAGATTCGAAAGCCGCTTAAACAGGGCTCGAAACATTTTCAAAAGCGACGGGCAAGAGAGGTTAAGGCTAAAGGGTTTAAGGTTAGTTGTTAGGCTTTCATTTATGGTTGTTAGATGTTGCTATCAGATTTAACCTGCCTTTCGCTGCTTATTTGTATTTGTGTAAATAGCAGGTAGTATTGTTAAACCTAAATTCCACCTGTTTTTTTTGGGATGCAAATAACAAAGAACAGAAAAATGAATAATCGACGAAACTTTTACCGTCATCCGTACCATTATCCGATTAAGATTTGCGAAGAAAAGTCTGTGGTGACTCAGACGGTGGATGTGTCTCTCGGGGGGCTGTGTATCGATTACGAAAAAAACTTTTTGCCCGGGCAAATGGTCACCATTGAAATTCCGCTGAATGATCATGTTTTCAAGCTGACCGGAGAAGTTTGCTATTCGGTGAAAAAGGGAAATCCGGAGCGTTTTCGGGTGGGCATTGCGTTCAAAGATAAAGCAAGTCAGTTTATGGCAAAAATGGCCGAAGAAATTCTTTGTATTCAAAAATTGCAAAAGCGAATGAGCGAAGAAGCTAATAAGCAGGTTGATGAAACAATCGTTGCAGATGCGTGGATTAAAAAGAATGCTGAGCGCTTCGCTCATTACTTTGAGTGAAAAAACCGTACCGCAAGTGCCGAGGATTTGAATTTCGTCGGCGCCGACGGAATTACCCAATAAGTCCGCCCGCGGACTAATTCAAAAAAGTTTTTCTATTTATTATTTCCGTCTTGATTTGTTCTTTTGGAGTCTGCGGTGCTGAAGTAGAAAGTCTTGGCTTTTCAAGTTGAGAGACCCGACTTATTCATTTCAGGGAAGCAAGGTTTTGCGGCATGGCGGAGAAAAATGAGTCTTTTAAAATAAAGAAGATCATTTTTTGAGCGGCAGGTGATTTTAAATGAAGTTATTCATTCAAAAGACACCGTAGCAAAACATGGTTCCCGGAGCCTAGCGGCTCTGGAGCGAAGAGCCCGTCCGGCGGTGAGGACACAAAGCCTCACCGGCGACTGAGGTGCCCACCGGAGGTGAGGACTAAGATCCCGACGGCGATTGAGTTATAATGCGAAGCATGTCATCCTCTGAATTAATTAACACAGCCCACAAGTACATCGCAGACATTCTTCGTCTGTCTTTCAATCACACCGACAAAGAAGAAGCGGTGGTGGTTTATGATACGGGTTGTGAATTATCCATTCTGCTTACTGAGGCTTATCGCCGGGCGATTCCGCACGCACAGTTTATTAACTTTGCCGACATTCAGCCGGACGCACTGCTTGAGATTTTTAAGAAACTCAAAGCGGGTGATTTGGCGGTGATGATTCAATCCAACAGTTTCCGCTTAAGCGAATTTCGCATTCGGGTTGAGCTTTTTAATCTTTCGATCAAGGCGATTGAGCATCCGCATCTGGATGTGATGACGGGTGATGAGATTGGCTATTACGTCGACTCCTTAGCCTATGATGCGACTTATTACCGTGGGGCGGGGCAGGCTTTGCGAGAGCTTATCGATCGCGCCAAGGTGGGTGTTGTGAATAGCGGCAGTGAGAAACTGGTTTATGAAGGCGGTTTCGAACCCACGAAACTAAATGTGGGCGATTACACGGGCATGAAAAATATCGGCGGAATGTTTCCGATCGGTGAAGTTTTCACCGAAGCCAAGACGCTTGAGAATGTAAACGGCCGCGTACGCATTTTTGCTTTTTGCGGCACGGGGTTTATTCTGAACAAGCCCGCGAAACCGATTACGCTGATTATTGAAAAGGGCCGTGTAACGGACACAGTTGATGCGACACCCGAATTCAATGAAGTGTTGGCGAATATCGTAGCCGATGAGAATGAAGTGTGGGTTCGCGAACTGGGATTTGGTTTGAATCGCGCCTTTACAAAAGACCGCACGGTGGCCGACATCGGAACTTATGAGCGCATGTGCGGCATTCATTTGTCGCTCGGCGCTAAGCATTCGGTTTACAGCAAGCCCACCTTTGCTTTCTCGCGCCGAACGGCGAGACATCATGTCGATGTGTTTGTTGATGTCGACTCAGTCACTTTGGATAATGAAGTTATCTACGAAAACGGCGCCTGGAAGGCCGGAGTCGCGGGCACAGCTCGCCAACCTCGTTGAACCGGAAATAAAAGAGTGAAAATGTGAAAAATAAAATTATTCTTTTTGCGGTCGGCGCTTTTTTTCTTTTCGCGTTTCCCGCGCAGGCATCGCGTTTAAAAGACGGTGATTTCGGCGTGTGGCTTCGAACTGATTTTGAAAAAAAGCTGAATTCAAAATGGAAAGTTGCCATCGGTGAAAATCTGC
>ERZ761609.158-NODE-158-length-93534-cov-56.674622_pt1 | contig 93534 bp, 80 predicted proteins | sample MGYA00511163_ERZ761609 | MGnify/ENA primary metagenome ERZ761609 (study PRJEB28899, sample SAMN02445070) | bioreactor sludge metagenome | biome: EBPR sludge | place: Australia: Brisbane, Thorneside Wastewater Treatment Plant | collected 2011-12-16 ...
CGCGACGGCGGCGGTGATGCAACTCCCGCCGGGACCGGTCGTGGCGCCTGGAGGCCCGACAGACGCGGCGGCGGGCCGGGGGGCGGCCGGGATTCCGGACAGCGAGGGTGCGCTGAAGACGTTTTCGATTGACACGGCAGCCGGAGCGATCCTGGTGGCCGAGTGGCCGGATGGGACGCGGAGGTTGACCTATCCCGAGGGGGGGCGATTCGATGTGCTGGTGGTGGGCGCCGGGCTACCGCCGGGAGTTCCACTGATCGACGACGTTCTGCAGGGGCGTCCGGTGTATACGGCGTACCTGCAAGTGGGATTGAGCCGGGACTGGATTCTGCAGTTCTGTGTTGACGCCCGGCAGCGGAAGGCGGTCCGGAGGACGGGGATGGTGATCAGCCTGGACAATGAAACGCGGCTGGAATCGCCGTACGTGCGATTTGCGCAGATCCCTCAGTTCAGGAAGGCGACGGGGTACACGGCGTACCACTTCCGGATTTCGGCTGGGGGTGAGGTGGAGGAACCTCGAATGCTGGCGTCCGCGCAGAAGGCGGATCCGGGATTCCTGTCGATGATCGGGAGCTGGAAGTTCCGGGCGGCAGCACGGGACGGGCAAGCGGTGGCGGTTGAAGCAGTGCTGGTGGTTCCGCCGGAGAAAGTGGATGAGTGATTAACCTTAGGCAGGATTGAAGCCTTGTCGAAGGTGGCCCAAGATCGGAGTTGACGGTTGAAGGAAGCGGGGGAGCATATGTTACCCAAGAGCAGGTTCCGGAGACGGGAGAAGGGGGCGGTGCTGGTGTTGTTTGCGATTGCGGTGGTGGTGCTGATTGCGTCGGTGGGGCTGGCGGTGGATGTGGGGCGGATGTACGTGGTGCGAACGGAGGCGCAGTCGTTCGTGGATGCGCTGGCGCTGGCGCGCCTGGCGGAGATCGTGGGCGCGCGGGTGCCGGATGGGTCGGATGTGTGGAAGCGGTACGATTTCGACCGGGAGACTTTTGGAGGGGCCGGGGTGGTGTTGCAGTATTCGGCGGGGTCGAGTTTCAGCGCGGGCACGTTCACGACTTCACCGGACTCGGGGACGATGTATGTGCGGGCGCGGGCGACGGTGCCGGTGCCTTTGTCGTTCCTGCCGGTGCTGGTGGCGGAGCGGAGCCGGATGGTTTCGGCAGAGGCGGTGGCGGGCCTGGAGCGGATCACGGTGATGGGGGCGGGAGGATTCCCTTACGCGGCCCGCTCGGGTATTGGCGGACTGGTCAAGGGCGAACAATACACTTTCCGGTGGGGAAATAACCCCTCGAAGGACCTGCAGGATGCGTGGGAGTACGTGAACAGATGGATGAGTGACGAACTGCTGGAGACCCGTCTGGCCGCGACGGCCACGGTGCTGGGAGGCGGGAATCCCGTCTCGGGGCGCAATCCTCCCAACATCAACACGTGGTGTGCCGGGAATGCGACCCCGCAGTTTGTGACGGCGCTTTACAACGTGGATCCGTTCGAAGATGGGGTTTCCCAGGATCTTTTTTCGTGGACTGGGGCCTACTTTCAAGGCGGAACACGCGATATCGTGGACGCCATGGCCGCCGGATACCAGGACCAGGTGATCGTGGAAGGCGGTCAGATCACCGTGGCGACTGGTGTCCGTCAGGCGACCCAGAACGAGCTGCGGCGGCTCATCGACTACGACTCGAATCAGACGACGAATGATCCGGTTCTTTATGACAGTGTGGATCCGCGCGACACGCGGCTCATCTTCTCACCCGTGGTGTCGGGGATTGGCACGGCTTTCCTGAAGCCAGGCTCCGGGGCCTCGGCCACGGTCATGACCATCGAGCCGTTCATTCTTCTGGTGCCATCCAGTGACTATGGCAACCCCGGCAGCAACTGGTGCGCGGTGTACGCGGGGGCGCGGGAGGGGGGTAGTGGAGTCCCGGTGAATCAGGGATCGGGAGTCTGGGTGCTGAGGTTGGTGCAATGAGAGCCAGTCGACAGTCCGGGAATGCGCTTGTGGAGTTTGCGGTGGTGCTGCCGTTGCTGGTGCTGCTGTTGCTGGGGACGATCAATTTCGGGTATGTGATGTTTTATTACACGAGGGTGGACAAGGCGGTGCATGACGGGGCGCGGTACGGGTCGATGCGGACATATAGCGAGCAGCCTGGGGATGAAGCTCATTTCCGGCAGGCGGTGGCTCGCGCGGTGGTCTATGGGACGCCTGCCGGCGGTGGATCGCCTGTGGCGCCGGGTCTAACGGAGGGCAATATCAGCGTGACCCGGACGCCTGCCACGGCCGGCACGCGTCCCAGGACGATCACAGTGACGGTGGTGAATTACGACATTCCGGGCGCGAGTATGGCATTTCTGCCGGGCAACCGGCGGGCGACGGTTTCGGGGAAGCCCGTCGCGACATTTCCGTTTCTGGGACGCTATGTCCCTCCGGTGCTGCCATGAAAGCGAAGAGAGCGCGAGGCCAACAACTCGTGGAGTTTGCACTGATCGTGACCGTGGTGCTGATCTTCCTGTTCGGGATCATCGACGTGGGGATTGCCTTCCTGAGCCATGAAACGATTGCGCAAAGGGCGGCGTGGGCTGCGCGGTACTACTCGACGACCAACGATGCGGCGGGAGCGGAGAGCATTGTGCGGAGCGGATCGGCGGGCGGTGGCGGCTATGTGCCGATCGGGATGGCAGGAGCGAGCGTGGTGATCCGTCCGTTCAGTTCGGTCGACGCCGGTTCGTTCTCTGGAGTGGCCGTGATGAGCCGGCACGTCGAAGTGAGAGTGACGAACTACCGCTATCCGATGTTCACGCCGGTGGTTGGGCGGATCATTGCGGCGGCGCCGATAACGGCGTGCCATCCGGTGGAGGAGTGAGAGCGGGGTGGTAGCTGAGTTGGGGCGGGAATGCGGGGTGCAGGGCTGAGGGCGGGTTCACGAAGGGGCGGGCGCAACGGGGTTAGCATAAGAGGCGGATGCATCGCGGAACTGTGAGGGGAGCCATCCGGCATGGGATTGGCGGAATGAGGGGCCCGAGAGCCGGGGCGATTGCGCCGGAAGCGGGGGAGATCCGAGTGAGGGTTGAGGCTGGGGTGAGAGCGTGAGTCCAAAACCGCCGATCCCTCGGGAACACGGGGCCTGGGGATTATTGTTGCAGCCATTCGTGGCGGGGGCGATTCTGGGAGGGCAGTGGACGAACCTGTTCGTGCCGGCGCTGGGGATGGTGCTGATGGGATTTCTGATGCGGGAGCCGCTGACGGTGATGGCGCGGGAGATGTGGGTGTTTCGACGGAGAGGGGATCAGGCGGTGCGAGCGGCGTGGTGGGCGGGTGTGGAGGGGGCGGCGCTGCTGGGGTGCTTGCTGACGCTGGCGCGATGGGCGCCACTGGGGGCGTTGGCGGCGCTGGCGGGCGTTGGGTTGGTGCTGACGGGAGCGGCTGTGGCGGTTTCCCTGAAGAACCGGCAGCGTTCGGTTGCGTTCCAGGTGGTGAGTGCGGCGGGGTTGGGGACGACGGGATTGCTGGCGGTGCTGGTGGGGACGGGGGGAATTCCGGGGTGGGCGTGGTGGTTGTGGGGGCTGCTGAGCGGACATGCGATGGCGTCGATTCTGGTGGTACACGCGCGGTTGCGGGCACGGGCGGGACGGAAGAGTGACCGGGTGGAGAGGCCGTGGCTGGCGTACGCGGGTCAGGCTGGCCAATTGGCGGCGGCAGGGGTGGTGGCGATGGTGGAGTGGCGTCTGGCCGTGCCGCTGATGGCATCTGCGCTGGCGAACGGGATCGAACTGTGGCGTCTGCGGACGCCGGCCCATTTGGAGGAGGCACTGACGCGAGTCGGGTACCGGACGCTGGCGGTGGCTTCACTGCACATGGTGCTGACGATCACTTGCCTCTGGCCGTTGGCGAGGGGCTAGAGCGAGGAGACAAACGCGAGATAGCGGGCGCGGAGTTGAGAGTTGACGCGGGGGTTCCGCTCGTGATTGAAGGTGACGGTAAGGCGGTCGAGGGTGGCGGAATCGAGAGCGTGTCCGGCCATTTTGAAGAGGATGTTGTCTTCCTTCCAGATGTGGTTCCGAAGCAGGCTGGCATACTCCGTGGCGAATTTGCGCAGGCGGGCGATGGCATCCGGGTTGCCGGTCCGAGCAGAGGGGAGATTTTCGCGGATGCCGGCGAGACATTCGCGGCCGACGGTATGTTCATGGAGCATCATGCCGATGGGGCCACCCTCGACGGGGACGCCGCGTTCGGCGAGAGCCGGGAAGAGAGCTTCCTCTTCCTTGTAGTGGTGGCAGCCGTCGGCGAAATGGAGGAGGAAATCGAGCGCCTGTTCGACGAAATCCGCGGGGAACGGAGCAGGCGGAGAAGAGGCCAGCCGGGCGTCGAGAGCCTGGAGGACTTTCTCGATGAGGCGGTGTTCGTTCATCAAGTCGAGGATGGGGTGATTGACGGACATGGCTGGCACCTCAGGTTGGGAGTTGGACGAGGGGATCGGGGACGGACGGGGCGGCGCCGCAGGTGATTTCGGCCTCTTCATCGCCGGCGACGAGGCCGGGGATGGCGAGGCCGGGGCGAGGCTCTGCGGGGCCGACGCGAGCGAGCAGAGCCCGGCCGGCGAGAACGAGGTAGGGAGGTCCGACGGACTCGAGGGCGGCGGCGACGGGTTCGGCCAGTTGGCTGAGATGTTCCTTGAGCAGGTAGTCGATACCTTGCTGGCAGAGGGCGGCGTGATCGGGGTTGCCGGAGGCGGTTTCGAAGGCGAGTTTGAACTGGAGGAAGGCGAGGAATCCGGCCTGGACGGAGAGGTGGTCGGGGGACTCGGTCGAAGAGGGGTGGTAACCGAAGTTCTGGTACAGGTCGGAGAGTTCGGCAAGCAGATAGCCGAGTTGGATGCCAGTGAGGTAGCTGGCTTCGCGAGGGGGGACGGGGCCGCCGGGGCCGAAGATCGAGTGGTGGATGCCTTCGGCAGCCTGTTCGAGTGCGGCAGTGGCGGCTTCGGTGAGGAGAGGGTCGGAGATTTCGGGGGTGACGGCTTCCACGTGACGCCGCCAATCGCCGGCCGGATATTCGAACAACAGAGAGAGGAGGCGCCACTCGGCGGCGCCCTGGAGGAGTGGACGAGGGGCTTCGGTCATTTGGGGCTCCTCACGACGAGCGGGATCCATCCGGTGCGCATTTTGCGGGCGCCGGATTCCTGTTCGGAGCCTTGCCAGACGGCGAAGGCGACCTGGGTGCGCTCACTTGAGGAGAGACCCTCGGGGAGTTTGCGACTGATCTGGACAGACCAGCCTTTCGGGGAGTGTTGGCCTCGGCCAGCGGAATCGAGAGATGGGCCGGGGCTGAGGGTGCCGGGACCATTGGCGATGAGGTCCTCGACAGGCTTCTCGCGTGGGCCGGCGCGGAGATTGCCGAGGGCGCGGGCGGGGGCGTAACGCTGTGCCATTTCCTTCTGGGCATCGGAGCCTTTTTCGAGGGATTGGGCGTCGAAGGGGTAGTGGTCAACGACGGCGTTGGGGTAAAGGTCCTTGATGGAATCGCCGCGGCCATTGACCGCGGCCTGCCAGTCGGCGCGCCAGTAGGTGACCTGGACGAGGCCGTGATCGTCGCCCATTTGGGGGGCGGGCGGATCGGGGCGGAGCTTCGCCGGGATCTGGACGGCACAGGCATCGACCATCCTGGCGGGGCCGGGGGCGTCGCTGAGGTTGTCGTCGGCCCAAGAGAGGCGGAAGACGACCCGAGCGCCGTCGGAGAGAGCGCGGACGCGGACTTCCTGGGTGCTGGCCTTCATCTGCCTGGGTTCAACGAGGTCCTGGAGGAGGAGGCGGGCGACGTGCTCGGGGGCGCGGTCCCAGGCGGAGTCGGCGGGGCTGGCGGGCAGTCTGTCGGACTTGAGGGCGACGACCTCGGGAACGAGTTCAGGGCCGCGGCTGCAACCGGCGAGGGCGAGGAGGACAATCAGCGATGCGGTGGTGGTCTTCATGGGAGAACCTCAGGGGCAGTTGATGCGGACGAGTTGATTGCGCGGATCCTGGGCGGGCCGGATGTGGACGGGTTCATTCATCGGGATCCGGACGGCGGCGGCGCCGGAGTCTTCGATGCCGGTGACGATGTCGCCCTGCCGGGTGAAGCGGGTGACCATGCGTTCGGTGGAACCGAAGAGGCAGAGGAGGCCGGCGAGGTCGCGGTCGTTGAAAGCGTTCCGGTAGGTTTTGACGGCCTCGGTGGCGCGGGGTCCGAAGAGCTGGCGGTTGAAGTTATCGGGAACGTGGATGGGGGGAATGTAGTAGATGTTGGGTTCGAGGCCGTACTGGGGGAAGAGGGGCAGGGCCACTTTTTTGATGTGGACGAGGTGATCGATGGGGTTGTCGGCACGGGCCCGCCCGGGGCGGGAGATGTAGCCGGCGAGGCGGATTTTGCCGATGCAGTTGACGAAGCACTGGGGCTGGATACCCTGCTCGATTTTCGGGTAGCAGGCGATGCACTTTTCAGAGGTGCCGGTCATGGGATTGAAGAAGACCTTCTTGTAAGGGCAGCCCTTGACGCATTCCTGGTAGCCACGGCAGCGGTTCTGATCGACAAGGACGATGCCGTCCTCCTGTCGTTTGTAGATGGAGCCACGGGGGCAGGAGGCGAGGCAGGCCGGGTAGGAGCAGTGGTTGCAGATGCGGGCGAGGTAGAAGAACCAGCTCATGTGAGGGAGTTTCATGAGGGCGCCGGTATCGACCTGGTTGGCGCAGTCGTCCTCGCCGACGTTGGGGTAGGCGTAGTCCTGCTGTTCGGGGCGCCAGCCGAGGACGCGTTCGCCGGCGGGGGCGGATTCGAAGACGGTCTGGCCGGTGTACTTTTCGCCTTCCCACTGCTGGCTGTTGAGCATTTCGAGGAGTTTCAGGTCGTAGGCAAGAGGGTAGCTGCCGTAGGGCTTGGTCTCGACGTTGTTCCAGAGCATGTACTCCTGGCCCTTGCCGGAGGTCCAAGTGGTTTTGCAGGCAAGCGTGCAGGTCTGGCACGCGATGCACTTGTTGGTATCGAAGACGGCGGCGAACTGGCGCTTGGGGCGCGCCTCCGGATACCAATAGGACATCTCGCGGCCGAGTTGCCAGTTGTAGACGCGTGCCATTATGCTTTCTCCTTGCCGTTATTGAAATAGCTGCCCGCGAGGTAGCGTTTCATTGCTTCGGATTCATAGCGGGGCCGGATGCCGAGGGCGGCAGGGCGCCAGAGGCCCTTGCCTTCCAGTCCGCCGGGTTCGGCCCTGGTGATTTTGACGAAGGCTTCGCGGGGCGCTCCGGTGGGGCAGTGGATGTCGGGTTCAAAGCCTTTGCGGAGGCCCTGACCGAACATGGCCTTGTGGACGAGGGAGTCGGTCATCCAGGTTGGTTTGAGCCAGCCGCGGGTAGCGGACTGGTGGGAGCCCGAACGGAACATGGCCTGATAGCCGGAGCGGGGATTGCGGGCGAGGCCGTCGGCGCGGTCCTTCTGGCCCTGGACGGAGCCTGGGGTGGCGGTGTACATGTTGAACCACATGCGGGTGACGCCTCGGGGGGTACCGGGGTAGTAGCGGGCGCGGCAGAGGAGGCGGGCGAACTCCATGTTCTTTTTGTCCTTCTGCCAGCCGCGGAAGGGGCGGTCTTCGGGGTCGGGGTCGATCCAGATGTAGTCGCCGTCCTCGACGCCCATTTCCTTTGCGTCGGAGGGGTTGATGTCCACGTAGCCCTCGGTGACGAAGGGGTTGCGTTTGTCCTGACGGTAGAGGTCACCGAAGGGGCCGAACAGGACGGCAATCATGTCGGTGTCGATGGGTGTGGTATGCGAGCCGTGGCGGTATTTGGGGGTGTGGAAGATGAACTTGAAGCCCTGCTTCGCGAGGGGGTGGGAGGTCTTTCTGGTTTCCTCCCAGGTGAGGACGACGTTGCGGCCGCAGCGGGTTTCGCAGCTCAGGTCGTCACGCTTGACGCCGTACTGTTCGGGACCGGTACAGCGGATGGCTTCGTGTCTGGGGGCGACGATGACGTTGGGTTCGTAGAAAGTGGAGTCCACGGGTTCGCGGTGGACGGGGAGATTTTCGCCGGCTTCGATGAACTCGTCCTCGTCGCGATAGAACTCGAGTCGGCCGGATTTGGTGTACCAGGGCTTCGAATCGGTGACCTGGTCGTAGCCGACAGCTTTGGGCGTGGTGCGGCTATTGAGAAGAGCGGGAATGCCCTGTTTCGCCTTGGCTTCGAGTTCGGTGAAGCGGTAGCCCCTGGTGTTCGAGGAGTGGTCGAGAATGCGCTGGAGGTAGACGTCGGCGCGGAAGTCGCGGACGAATTTCCAGTAATCGAGGAAGCGCTGGTCGCCGGTGAGTTTGGCGAGTTTTTCGCCGACGAGGGCCTGGACCTCAATGTCGCCCATGGTGTTGAAGACCCGCTTGAGGGGTGTCCTGGGGAAGACGACGAGGAAGGGATTGGTGACCGACGCGGTCATGTCGGGATGTTTCAGTTCGGCCCAGGAGTCGACGCCGAAGACGATGTCGGCCCATTCGCAGGAGGCGGTCCACCACCATTCATTGACGGCGATCATTTCGATGCGGGGCAGGACGTTGATGACGGTGTTGAAGTGCCATTTGACGTTGCCGAGGATCGAGTTGGCGTTGGCGAACCACATGGATTTGGTGGGAGCGGGGATGTGGGTGGAGCCGGTGAGGAGTTTGTTGCCGACCTTGAGGGGATGGTCCTCGTGGTTGTAGTAGTGGGCGGATTCGGCGCGCCAGTACTGTTTGGGGCGGGCGGGTTTGGCGGGATCGAGTTCGATGTCGAAGGGGTTTTCGTTGATGTATTGAGGGCAGCCGTTGAAGAGGGCGGTGCGGTAGTTGCCCGCGTAGGAGCCCACGTTGCCGCCGATGCGGCCGATGTTGCCGGTGAGGGCGGCGAGGAGCAGGGTGTCGCGGTCCTTATTGTCGCTGTTGAAGAACTGGTTGGGGCCCATGCCGATGGCGAAGAGCGTGGTGCCAGGGTTGCGGGCGATTTCGCGGGCGAGGGCTTCGACGGCGGCGGCGGGAGCCCAGGTGATCTCTTCGGTGGTCTTGGGCGTGAAGTGCGCGGCGTATTCGCGGATGAGGTCGAAGACGGGTCGGCAGCGGACGGCATTGCCATCGGCGAGTCTGACGTCGACGGAGCCGTCGAGGAGGGGGTCGTTGATGTTGGAATTGGCGCCGACCATGTCGCGGGTGAGAAGCTTGGGGGCATCGACGGCGCGGTCCCACCAGACGAAGTCGCCCCATTCGTCGCGCATGGCGGCGGTGGTGATGTGGGCAGTGTGGTTGATGGCTGGGGGTTCGGTTTCACCTTTGGCGAGGACGCGGGTGTTCTTGAGGTCCGTGAGCGCGCCGCCGAAGACATCCTGGGCGCGGAGGCATTTGAGCGTATCGGTGCGGACGAGCACGGGCATGTCGGTCCACTGGCGGATGTAGGTTGCGTCGTAGAGCTTTTCCTTGAGGATGACGTTGGCGAGGCCGAGCGCGAGGGCGGGCGTGGTGCCGGGCCGGACGACAATCACGTCGTCACCCTTGGTGGCGGTGGCGGAGTATTCGCAGGCGATGACGACGACCTTGACGCCCTTGAGCCGCGCTTCCGTGAGCCAGTGGGCGTCGGGCATTTTGGTGGTGATCCAGTTCATGCCCCAGACGACGACGGTTTTGCAGTGCTCGACGGAGTTGAGGTCGAACTCGACGGTCTGCTGGCCGGTGACCATGGGGTGGCCTGGGGGCAGGTCGGTGTGCCAGGAGTAGTTGTCGAAGCCTTTGGCTCCGAGGGCCTGATCGGGGCCGACCTTGCGGACGTGAGCGTCGAGGAGAGCGATGGAGTTGGCGAGGCGGTACATGCCGAAGATGCGGGTGATGCCGAGCAGAGGCATGCCGCCACGGAACTTCATGGTCTGGACGCCGGCGCCGCGGGTGGCTTCGATGCAAACGTCGTCGTACTTCTGGGCCTTGAGGCGGCGCTTGCCCTCGTCGCCCGAGTAGGTTTCGGCGATGTTCTTGAGGACGGCGGCGGCGATGGTGGCGCCTTCGTCGTGAGAGATACGGAGCCATTCGTCACGGCCACGGTTGAAGTACTTTTTGGGCGGGAGGCCGTCGTTTTCGCGGGGGAAACCGTCCTCGTACCACTTCTTGTAACCGGCGCGGATCATGCATCCGCTGACGCGGCGGTCGCCATAGAAGCGGCGGGTGAGGGCGAGGCCTTTCTGGCAGACACGAGGGTCCCAGCGGTGGGTGGTCGAGTTGCCGAGGAGGTCCGTGGCCTCGCCATAGCGCATGGAGGGGCCGATGCGCGTGACGACGCCATTGCGGACGTAGGCGTTGAGGATGCAATTGTGGGTGTCGTTGGGCGCGCAGGTGAAGGTGTAGACGGAGTCATACTTCCACAGGTCGCGATAGACCTTTTCCCAGCCGCGGTCGGGGTAAGCGGCGAGGGGGTTCTGCACCGCATCGAGTCCCCACGCATCGCGGGTGGAGGCGACGAGTCCGCCGAAACCGGCAGCGGTCACCATGCCAAAGAAGTCGCGTCTGTCGAGTTTGCCACTCATGATTTGCCTCCAGCCAAGGACCTGAGATACGCCACGATGGAGTGGATCTCCTCGCGGGTGAAAGCAGGGCGGACGGGTGTGGCCGTCAGGAATCCCTGCATGGTGGTGCCGCGCCGCCCGTTGGCGATGGTTTCGACGAGGAAGCGGTCGGTGGCCAGTTCGTGAAGAACTGGATTATTGAGGGCGGGGGCGTCGGCGCCCTTGCCGGCCTCGCCGTGGCATCCGGCGCAAGCGACGGCGAAAAGACGGGCGCCGGGTTGGGGCGCGGCCTCGATCCAGCGGCCGGGCAGGCCGTCCGGGGAATACGACGTGCCGCCAAGCCGGCGCAAATGAGCGACCACGGCGCGAACTTCTTGAGGGTGCAAGCCGCCTTCCTTGAGCCAACCGGGCATCCGTCTTCCGGGGCGTCCGCGCTTAATGCTTTGCTCGAGGAATTCGTCGGTAACCAGCGACAGGAAATCAGGGTTTGCGATGGACGGGAAGGCGGTGAGGCCGGGGGCGCGGCGGCCCTGGCCGTCAGCGCCATGACAGCCGGCGCAGAAGGCGCCGTAGATGGTGGCGCCATCGGAGGCGAATTCCCGCTCGCCGAATTTGACGGCGCGGACGCGGTCCTTCGGCAGGTAGGCATCGCGAAGTTCCTTGCGGCGCAGGGAGAGCGCATAGAGCGTGAGTTGATCGAGTTCCTTCGCACTCAACGAAACCGGCGGCATGAGGGAACCAGAGACGATGGCGGCAGGGGAGCGGAAGTGTTCGATCATCCAGTTGCGCATGCGGCGCTCGCCGGGCACCTGTGAGAAGTCAGACTGGCCGGGGTCGCGAAAGCCGGCGAGGGTGAGGTCGGGGCCGTCGTCGCCGCCCGTGCCGCTGACCTGATGGCAACCGAGGCAGCCGGAGGAATGGAAGATGCTCTTGGCTTCGACGAGATGTGGGGCGGCCACGCGAGTTCTCAGGTACACTTCGAGGCGCGCCTGATCTTCCGCGTTGACGGGCCGGAATGCGCGTTTCCAAGCGCTTTCCGGTCCGGTATTGGCCTTTTCGAGGTGTTTCCGGTGCCAGTCCGGGTCATAGGAGCCGAGTCCGGCGCGAGAGAGGTCGGGGCCTTCCATGCCGCCGCCATCGGGGCGGATGGTACCGCCGCGCCCATCGACCCGGTGGCAGGCGAAGCAGTCGAGCCGTTCGAAGGCAAGGACGGCCTCGCGGTATTGGCCGCGTTCAGGGACGGCCAGCGTTGCGTGACAAGTGCCGCAGCCGGCGTAACTCAACGACTTGTCGAGCATCGGTTCGGGCCAGAAGTGGACGAGGCCGTGGGCGTCGGCCTTCTCAGTGGCCTGGCCCTGGCCGCCATGGCAGACGGTGCAGCCGAATTCGGCGGGATCATGAACAACGGGAGGGTGGGGCTGCAGTGTTTCGCCTCCCCGGACACCTTGTTCTCCGGGCCCCATGGAAACGTGACAGGAGACGCAGCGGTCGGCGATGCCCAGTTGGGGGTTGACGACCTGACGCAACTGGACAGGGATCGGGCCTTCCTCGCTGACGCCGTCTGCCTGGATCCGGCGCCAGTCCTTGAGGAAGTTTTCGTCCACGGCCGCGGCGGCGAGCAGGAGGAGTGCGCCGAGGCTGGAACTGAGGAGGAGGTACTTGTTCTTCTTCATGGCGTCAGTGTTTCGGCCAGTCCGAGGGAGACCAGAAGAACTCCCAGTTGGGTCCGCGGAAGTAGGTGCCGATGATGGTGAGCACGAGAAATCCCGCGAGGAAGCAAGTGAACAGGCCGAGTGCGCCCGCGCGGGTACTCTGGAACCGGCGGATGCACCAGATCGAATACAGGGTGTAGATCGAAGTGAGGATGGTGGCCGGATTCACGATGGTCACGACGAGCTGCGGAATTTCGGGAAACCATTCGCGGAGCCAGCCGAAGCGGATGGCGAACGCTTCCAGGACGACGGGCACGGCGAGTCCGAAAATGGCGGAGAGCCGGACGAGGGGCCAGCCGCCGGGTCCGCCGAACCACTGGCCGGTGCCCTCGGTTTCGCGGTCCAGATAGGGGATGAGCGCGAGGCCGAGCAACACGATGGCGGGGATGCCAATGCCGCCCATGAAGGCGCTGAACGAGACCATCTCCTGCAGCCCGAGGAAGTACCACGGGGCCTTGGCCGGGTTTTCGGGGACGTTCGGATTGGCCAGTTCCTTGAGTGGCGCATCGGAAACGAGCGCGAGGGCGAGACAGATCAACAGGGTCACCATGAGCACACCGAGTTCCGCATAGAAGAGGTGGGGCATCGAGGGGACGGTGTTTTCCGGACCGCGGCCAACGTTGGCGGTCCTGCCTCTAACGACCGCGGCGAGTTGATAGGTCTTGACGGGGGCTTCGGTGAAAACCGGATAGGTTTCCTGCTGTCTCGCTCTCTTGAGCAGGACGCCGGCATTGTCGGGCCGGACCATGCCGCCGTCCTTGCGGATGCGCCAGAAGTGGACGCCCATCAGAGCGGCGATGGCGAGCGGGAGGATCATGACGTGCAGGAGGTAGAAGCGGATGAGCGCCTCGGCGCCCACCTGATCGGAGCCCAGCAGCAGCAGGCGCTGGAAGCCGCCGGGGTCGAAGACTTCGGTGATGCCCACGGCGTCGGTGACTTCACGCGGAGACTGGGCGATATTGGCGCCGATGGTGATCGCCCAATAGGCAAGCTGATCCCAAGGGAGCAGATAACCGGTGAAGGACAGGCCGAGGGTCACAACCAACAGGCCGATCCCCATGAGCCAGTTGTACTCGCGAGGTTTGCGGTACGCAGCAGTGTAGAAGGCGCGCGCCATGTGGAGGATCACGGCGATGACCATGATGTTGGCGGACCAGCGGTGCAAGTTGCGGATCAGGCGCCCGGTGGGCACGACGAAGTGAATGTCCTTCATCGACTCGTAGGCGGCTTCGGGGTAGGGCTTGTAGTAGAACATCAACATGACGCCGGTGACGAGCGCGATGAGGAAGGCGGAGACGCTCATGATGCCGAGGCCCATGGTGGTGCTCCACTTGAGGCTCCACAAGTGGGTGCGGACCGAGTGCAGATGCAGGAAGACGTTGCCGAAGACGAAGGTGGAGCGGGTGCGATCGGTGGTGGGCGGGCCGGTGCGGAAGGCGGTATCCCGGAGGCGGCGAGGGGCGGCTTTCAGGTTGTCGACGAACTCGCGCAGGGCGTCTTTCGGGGTGGCGGCGGGGGTCATGCCTGCACCTTGGTTCCGGCGGGCACGGTGGCACCCTCGTCGATGGTCACGACGCCGCCGCTCACGCTGACCTTGAGCCAGGGGAGAGGCTGGGGAGCGGGACCGCGGGCGACCTCGCCGTCGGCCTTGAAGCGCGAGCCGTGGCAGGGACACTCGAATCCCTCGGGATTGGTCTTGACGACGCAGCCGAGGTGAGTGCAAATCGTGGAGAGGGCATGGACGCCATCAGCGTCCTTGAACACGGCCACGGCGCGTCCGGGAGGGATGAACGCTTCGCCCAGGGCGAGGGTCTCCGGCAGGGCCACGCGGAATTTCTTCGAGGGTGAGGCGAGGACGGCCGCCTTGGGGAGTTTCAACATGCCGGCGACGCCGAACAGGAGAGCAGCACCCATGGTCCACAGAGAACTGAGTCCCAGCCAATCCCGGCGAGGCAGGGGTTCGGGGTCGAGGCGAGAGCGCGGAGGTTGGGATTTGGTGGTCATTGGCAACTCCATTCGGTGGTGTAGGCGACGCGTTCCATGGTGATGGCATCGACGGGGCAGCGCATGACGCAGGCGGCGCAGCGGATGCAGCGGTCTTCGTCCTTGAGGATCGCGGAATGCTGGCTGAGGTCGGCATCCTCGCCGAGAGAGGCTTCGAGAACCGAACCCAGTTCGGCGCCGGCGCTGATTTCAGTGAGCGGGACGAGTTTGAGGCAGAGCGTGGGACAGACGTCCGCGCAGCCTCCACACAGTACGCAGCGCGTGCCGTCGAAAACGGGAGTGACGCCGCAGTCGAGGCATCGGGACGCCTCGCGCATTGCCTGCTCCTGCGTGTAGCCCTTCTCGACGAGCGCCTCGGGGTGGCTCAACCGTTCCTCGGGATGGGCGAGCGGCACGGGGACACGACGGATGGACTCGTAGCCGGATTCCCGCCGGTAGCGGTGCTCGACCAGATGGGAGGTAACGGCATGGCTATCCAGGCGCGACCCCGTCACGTACTCGTAAACAGATCGCGCGGCGGCCTTCCCAGAAGCGACGGCGTCAATGAGCAGGCGGGTTCCGTGCGCGAGGTCACCGGCTACGAAGACCCCCGGCGCGGTGGTGGCCAAGGTTTTCGGATCGGTCTTGGGCCAGCCGGGTCTGAACTGTTCGATATCGGCGCCGCCATCGTCCAGGAAGTCGAGACGGGGCGCCTGACCGACAGCCAGCATGACCGAGTCGCACTCGAGAGTCAGTTGATTCTCGTCGTCATAGAGGGGAGCGAACCCGCGGTTTGCGTCATAGACCCGGAGACAGCGGCGGAAGCGGATGCCCCGGACGCGTCCTTCCCCGCCCCGCAGGATTTCGACGGGTCCCCAGCCGTTGAGCCTCTCGACTCCCTCTTCGTCCCCTTCCATGATTTCGACGGTGTCGGCGGGCATCTCCTCCAGTCCTTCAAGGGACACGAGGCGGACGCGGGAGGTTTGGGCCATGCGGGCGGCGGTCCGGGCGGTATCGAAAGCGATCTGGCGAAGAACGCTGCGGGCGACGTCATAGGCAACATTGCCCCCACCAACGACGACGACATCGCCGCCGGCTTCCACTCTCTCCCCCAGCGAAACAGCACGCAGGAGGTCGACACCGCCAAAGACCCCGGGACCCGCTTCACCGGGCAGACCCAGACCTCGGGATGACTTGGCGCCTACCGCCAGAATCACCGCCGCATAATCGCGGCGCAAATCCGCGAGGCTGACGTCGCGTCCGACCGTTACCCCGCACCGGATCTCCACGCCGAGCGCCCGGATCACCTCGACTTCGCGTTCGATGACTTCCCGAGGCAAGCGATAAGCCGGCACGCCGAGCCACAGCATCCCGGCCGGCACGGGTTCGGTTTCATACACCACAGGCCGGAATCCCAACAGAGCCAGATCATGGGCCGCCGAGAGGCCCGCCGGTCCTGCTCCGATAATCGCAACTGATTGTCCGTTTACACGGCGCACGCGGCCATTCATAGTGGCGTGGAGCATCGCGGCCATTTCATCCACGTTGGCGGCTACCGGCGGTCCGAAATTCCGGATCTGTCCGAGCAAACTGACCGCCTCAGTCGATTCAGGTCCGTGCAGTTCGCAAACGAAGCGCTTGAGTGCCCGGATCGCAATCGGGCGGTCGGCGGCGACAAACGCGCCGTCATCGTCGACGCGGGGCACTTTGCCGCGACGGCAGGCCGCTTCGCAAGGCGCGCCGCAAACGCGGCCGCAGATCGAAGCGAACGGATTTGGCCCGCGCGCGATGAGGTAAGCATCGTCAAACCGCCCTTCGGCAATCGCCCGTACGTACCCCCGGGCATCGGTGTGAACCGGACAGGCGACCTGGCACGAGATCAACTCCCGGTGATAACCTTCGCCCGGAACCTGGACCTGGAGGGGAGTCATCCCCGGGCCTCCATCCGGGCCAAAACCCCTTTCGCCCCCGCCATGAGGCAAGTGACACCGCCAACGGCCTCGTGCAGGGCTGCGGGACGTTCCAGCAGGTCCGCGACGGTCCACCGCCCAAGGACGCCCGTGATCGCTTCATGCAGCTCCATGGCGGCGCGGTGGAAATTGCAGTGAGTGCTCGAGGGTCGCGCAGACCGGCAGTAGTCACCCACCACCGGCCCGTGGCATGCTTCAACGACGGCCAGCAGAGTAATCTCCTCGGGTCTGCGTCCCAACCGGACTCCCCCCTTGGCACCTTTCTCAGCTTCGAGAATCCGGTGTTTGACGAGGTGCCTCGCCACCTTGGCGAGATAAGTGGGGGATTCGTCCAGTATTTCGGCCAGACGCCGCGGAGACCAGCAGAGAGTGGAATCCTGCCCTGCCAGAAACAGCAGAGACCGGATCGCCGCAATGGAAGTTTTGCCAAGCATAGGTCAATATGGAGATTACGGATAGGCTATATCCGTATTTGTCGAGAGTCAAGCGTTTTCTTGAGGACCGGTCTTGCGGGCTGTGGCCGTTTCCTGCTTCGGGGTCTGCGGGCCCATCCGGGCGCTTGAAGCTCCGTCGCTTGTGACGGCGGTCACATCCTTGAGGAGAATGGGCCAGTATGCTCTGGTTCTGGACTCAGGAATGACGATCTCACCCTCTCAGACGATTTCCGAAATCGCGTCCGCAGCACTCGGTGCGGTCCGAACCTTCGAGAAGTATGGCATCGACTACTGTTGTGGCGGCAAGCGACCTGTCGGCGACGCGTGCCTCGAGCTCGGACTGGACCCATCGGCGGTTCTGGCGGAACTGGAGCAGGCGATCCGGGGGGCCCCAACCGATTTGACGGACTGGAGCAGCGTGTCCCTGAGAGACTTGATCCGCCACATTCTCACCACCCACCACTACTACCTGAAGGTAGAACTGCCGCAGCTGCGGCTCCGGCTGCAGAAGGTGATCCGCGTATACGGTGCGCACGATCAGGAAAGACTGGGGCAGCTTCCTGATCTCCTGCGCGGGCTGACGCGTGAACTCGATATGCACATGCACAAAGAAGAGCTGATCCTCTTCCCATTCATTGCGCGGCTTGAGGACGCGGTGCAGACCGGGTTATCAATCCCGCTTTCACCGTTCGGATCCCTGGCGAATCCCATCGCGATGATGGAGAGCGAACACGAGAGCGCGGGAGCAACGCTCCGAGAGATGCGGGCAGCGACAAACGACTATGAGGCGCCATTTCACGCGTGCATCACATACCGGTCGGTGCTCGATGGTCTGCGCGAACTGGAGCAGGACCTCCATCTTCACATTCACCTGGAGAACAACATTTTGTTTCCGCGCGCCATGGCGCTGGAGGCGCTGGAGCCGTGCTGACGGACAAACAGTCGGGGTCCAAATGGCTTCCGGTCGTGGACGGATCGAAGTGCACCGGCTGTGCGCTTTGCGCAAATGCCTGCGGCCCGGCGCGACTCTGCTTGCCCATAGCGAAGCCTGCGAAGTTCAGGCCTTCGAAACCGCTTCGGCAATCGGGTTCCGGTTCCACCTGGAGATGGCGAGCCCTGGGCTCGAAGAACTGATCCGCAACTGTGGAAGTGAGATTGGAACGGGCCGTTACGAGCAGTCGCCTGAAGTGCTGCGGGCGGGCGAATCAGCATACGGGGAGGCCGCGCGACACATGTTATACCGGCTTCTTGACTCCATCCTCGCGCGCGTTGCCGCTGCCCGCCGGTGACGCGTCCAGACACGGGGCGGCCCCGAAGGTCGGCAGCAGGGGAATTGGCGGAAACCCGGATTCGGGATGTTGCCGTTGATCAGGGCGAGCGGCTCAGGTTTGGGGTGGTGGCAGCGGCGGTCCGTGAGTCTTCCCACGGGCTGCCAGGGCCGGTTCACCGGTGGGGAGGCGGGGCCCGGGCGTTGGCAGGCAGGCCGCCCACTGGACCGGCGTGGTTCATCCGGCAGCTAGGCGGGTGGCTGGCTGTCGGCCCCCCGCTTCCGTGGCGGGCTCTCATACACCTTGAGAGCGTGCTCAAGCTTCTGCGCCCACCTAAGCCATTCCTCCCTGCTTCTCGGAGAAAGATCACCTAGTGGGCAGACGATTTGCTGTCGCGGCCCCTTGGGCGTGCTGACTGACTCTACCAACTGGTAGCGAAAGTAAATTTTTCCTTTTGAGACGAACTTCTTCTTACGAATGTACATGGCGCTGCACTACCTTCTCTGCAAGCGCCTGCCATCGCGAGTGTTCGAGACCGGACTCCAGCACTACGATGACCGGCCAGACTGTGCAATTTCTACCTGAACTCTTTCCTTCCCCGAGGATTCTGCCGCACAATGGAGTTGTCGATCAGAACCTCTGAAACCACTACCGACAGGCGACCGCGCCTGTGACTTGGGTGTGTGATGGACGTGATTTTCCACTATCGACAAGAATCCTCTAAGGTGGGGTTTCCGTTTGGGATTGGCCTTCTGATTGCTGGGATTCTGGCTTCCGTGATGGGCGGTATGGACGCGACAGAGTCGACGCTCATTCCCCGCTTCACTGACCGTATCGTCGCGGAACGAGGAGTCTTCCCGATTGCCGACTCTGTAGGAAGCGATCGATGGAAGACGAACCGAGGAAAGGACCGATACCCGATGAAGTTCTCGAGTGGAGCGACCGGTGCAGCACGAAACCGGATTACCACCGCCCTTTTTTTCATGATTCTGGCCACCTGCCAACCCGTTGATGCGGCACCGGTGGTGTGGACGACTTCCAGCCTGGTGCGAGTACCACAGACGGGCCCCGCCGGGACTGAGCGAAACGTACTGATCCAGGCGGCTCGCAATGAGTGGGAGTCTTTTCAGATCGTCGTACAGTCGTCCGGGGAAGCCTTGAGCAACGTCAATGTCACTGTTTCGGATCTGCGTGATGCGGCCGGAAACATCATACCGAGCGCGAGCATGCAACTGTACCGCGAGCATTACGTTTACGTCTCGCAGGCGAGTCCGGACTGGCGCGGGACGAACCGGCCACTGGGAGTGGGCTGGTATCCCGACGCGCTGATCCCATTCCGGAAGCGCGGAAGCACAACAGACCTCTCGGGGGCAGCGTTGGATGCTGTGCCGTTCAATCTCAATGCTGGCCGCAACCAGCCGATTTGGGTGGATGTATACGTACCAGCGAATGCGCCGCCCGGCAATTACAAGGGCACGTACGTGGTCAGCAGTTCCCAGGGAGCGGTGAGCGGAAACATTGATCTGACCGTTTGGGACTTCACGCTGCCGACAGTGCCGTCCGCGCACTCCAGTTTTCTGTACTGGACGGCCGGAAGCGCGGAGGCCAACGCAGAACTGCTGCATCACCGGCTGTACCCTGCGCGCACCACAGCGGCTGAACAATCGGCATTGAAGTCGCAACTCGGCCTGGGGGCGGTGAATCTGGGTTTCTGGAGCGGAGCGGATATCGGCAACTGCAGCATGTCCGCATCTCCCAGCGCGTCTCAATTCCAGACGGCGAAGAACGCCCAGGCGCCTGGCTTGATGGTGTACAACTACACGGCCGATGAAGTCGGGGCCTGCGCGAATTTGCATGAGACGATCAAGTCCTGGTCGCGAAACATGCACCAGGCCGGGATCAAGAACCTGATTACGATGCCGCCAACCCCGGCATTGTATGACGATGGCGCCGGGAAGCCAGGGGTGGATATCTGGGTGATTCTGCCGGTGCAGCATGATGCGAACCGGGTGAAGGAAGTGCTTGATCTGAAGCACGAGGTATGGTCCTACAACACGCTGGTGCAAGATGCGTACTCGCCGAAATGGCTCATCGACTTTGAACCGATCAATTTTCGGATTCAAGGCGGATTCATGAACCAGAGCCTGGGGCTGACCGGTCTGCTTTACTGGAGGATCGACCGCTGGTCTTCGGACCCATGGAACAACGTGAACAACACGGGCACGTTCAGTTCGAGCAACTATCCGGGAGAGGGAATGCTGGTGTATCCCGGGCAGCAAGTGGGCGTTACGGGGGTAGTCCCGTCGATGCGGCTGAAGTGGCTGAGGGATTCGATCGACGACTATGAGTACATCGAATTGCTGAAGAAAGCGGGCAAGGAGAGCGAAGCAATGTCCGCCGCGCGGAGCGTCGCATCGGATTTTCTGAACTGGACGCGCGATGCGCAGACGCTGGAGTCGGTACGCCGGCAACTTGGCGAGGAGTTGGCATCCACGCCGGGATCGCCGGCTCGGGAACCGCTGCCCGCCCCGGGCAATCCAACCCCGGCCACGGGGGCCACCGGAGTGTCCCTGGCACCCACCCTTACCTGGGGTAGCGTCTCTGGGGCAACCTCCTACGATGTTCATTTCGGCACCCAGAATCCCCCCGCGCTGGTCACGACTTCTTCGGGAACGACCTACGTGCCGGGTTCGCTGAGCGCAGGGACGGTTTATTACTGGAAGGTGGTCGCCAGAAACGGCGATGGGCAGACGTCTTCGCTGGTCTGGAGTTTTGCTACGATGGCGGCTCCGGCGCCCCCCCAACTGCGCAGCCCGGGGAACGGATCCAGCCTTGCCGCGAATTCGACGATTCTGGATTGGCAGGCAGCGAGCGGGGCGACCAGCTACGACGTGTACTTCGGCACGCAGAATCCGCCCCCGTTTTTGCGGAACCAGACCACGCTGCAGTATTCCACGGGAATATTGTCGAATGGAGCCACGTATTTCTGGAGAGTCGTCGCAAAGAATGCCGCGGGAAGCACAATGTCGCCGGTCTGGAGTTTTCAAGCGCCGGTGCCTATCCCGGGGGTTCCCACTCTGGTGTCGCCGGGCAACGGCACAACTCTGAGCAGTACGAACAGCGCTGTTTTGCAATGGGGCGCCGCCAGCAACGCGACGGATTATGAGGTGTATGCAGGCGTGCAGAGTCCACCGCCGCTGCTGACGACTGTGTCCGCGCAGAGCTACAACCTGACGAATCTGACTCCGGGAAGCCTCATTTATTGGAGAGTCGTGGCAAGGAACACTTCGGGTGCGACGAGTTCGCAGCAGTGGTCTTTCCGGATGGGAGCCGCTGCCGCGACTCCCCCGACCGGGACTCCGATAGCGGTGTCGGTGACGCCTGCCTCGGGCACCGGTTGGCAACCGGCGTTCACGGCGAGTTTCTCGGACGCCGATGGCGCGACGGACTTCGCCACGGTGGGCATGTTGATCAACAGCAGTGTGAGCGGGGCGGGGGCCTGCTGGGTCGTCTACGAAACCGCGAGCAACTCCATCTGGCTCGCGCAGGATAGCGGGACTTCGTGGAAGAGCGTATACTTCGTCGGGACCTCTCGCGCATCCTCCCGCACGCTGTCCAATAGCCAGTGCAGCGTGAACCTCTCGGGGGTGCAAATCCTTCGGAGCGGGACAACGCTGAGTCTCACGGTGCCGCTCGATTTCAAAACGGGCTTCACGGGACTGAAGAACGTCTACCTGATCGGGCAGGACCGGGCCGGGAAGAGTACGGGCTATCAACTTAAGGGAACCTGGATGGTGCCGTAGTTTCCTGCCCACGAGGAGGCAGGGGAGGAATCGGGCGTCCTTGCAAGAGCAGGCTGCTTGCGCAAGGGCGTCTGGTACTCCGGCACGATTGCCTTCAAGTGGGCGCGCACGGGAGCTTCCAGCCGGCGATCCAGCAGGGTTTGCAGCGCGGCTACCCATTCCTGCATCTCCTTTCGGGTTCGGGGCTCCTCGCGAAAAACGTGGATTCGCGGATGGCATGTGGGCACGACCTGTTCGGTATCCAGACGAATTTCCTCGAACAGTTTTTCTCCGGGTCGCAGGCCGGTGAAACGGATTGCGATTTCGTCGTGAGGGACATGACCGGAGAGGCGGATCATGGCCTCGGCAAGGTCAGCGATTCTGACTGGTTCGCCCATGTCGAGAACAAAGATTTCACCGCCGTTTCCGATCGTGGATGCCTGGAGGGACAGATGAACCGCTTCGGAAACGCTCATGAAATAGCGCTTCACCTCGGGGTGGGTGACGGTGACGGGACCGCCTCTGGCGATCTGATCGCGGAACAGAGGGACCACGCTGCCGTTACTGCCGAGGACGTTCCCAAAGCGAACGGCCATACAGCAGGTGCCCCTCCCGTTCTGACTGGCGTGGGCAGCAACGAGGAGTTCGCAGGCACGTTTGGTGACACCCATAAAGCTGGTGGGGTTGACGGCTTTGTCGGTGGAGATCATCAGGAACCGCCCGACATTCGCCTCGATGGAGCAGTTGAGCAGATTCCAGGTACCGATGACATTGTTGACAGCGCCTTCAAGGGGGTGGGCCTCAAGCATCGGGACGTGCTTATAAGCCGCAGCGTGACAAACGATATCCACCTTGTGTTGGCGGAAGAGACTGGCCAACCGGGCCCGGTCCTGGACACTCCCCAACTCAGTGCAGACTTCGAGGGAGGATTGGCCGGCGCGCAATTCGTTGTCGATGTAGAACAGGGCGCTCTCGGCCTGATCAAGAATCACGAGGCGGGCGGGTTGGAGGCGTGCAATCTGCCGGCAGAGTTCGGATCCGATTGAACCGGCGGCGCCGCTGACGAGCACGGTTTTGCCGCGGATATTGGCGGCGATGGACCGGGACTCGAGGTCCACCGGCGCACGGCCGAGCAGATCTTCGATGGCGAAATCGCGAATCTGGGCGGAGAGACCGGCTTTCTCGAGCAGTTCGTAGGCACCGGGGAGGGTTTTGCAGGGGATGTGCGCCATCCGGCAATTCGCGAGGACCTCCTGCATCTGCCGACCGGAGGCGGAGGGGATGGTCACGATAACTTCGTCGATGGGCCGCGCCTGACGATGGGCGGTGGCCGCGATCATCGAGACTTCGCGTCCGGGCCCGAGAACCGGCACAGAGTGGACGCGTGTTCCCTGCTTCGCGGGGTCGTCATCCAGGAAGCCGACGACCTGATACGGGAGGTGGGGGTTGTGCCGGATTTCGGCAATCAGCATGGAGCCGGCGTCCCCAGCACCGTAAACGAGGATGCGTTTCCGGGGCCTGGCATCGCATCGGCGGCGTGCTGCGCGGCGTTCGGCCCAGGCCGAGCAGAGAGTCCAGAGCAACACCATTCCGCAGGAGCAAGTGATCAAGTCCAGCAGATACACCGAGCGTGGGAAAGCGCGTCCATAGATGGCGAAGACGGCGATCGTAAGGCATGCGGAAGCCCCCAGATTCACCTGAAAGACCGCACTCAGATCCTGAATCTGGGCGACCGAGAATCGTTCCCGGTCAATGCCCGTGAGGTGAAAGATCAGTCCTTTTACGAGGGCCGCCAAAAGGACAGTTGGCATCAGCATGGGCAGTATGGCTTCCGGTATCTGAAAGTCGAATCGCAACAGGAAGGCCATCGCCGCGGCGAGTGCGCCCAACAGCATATAGAGGCCTACCTGGAGGGAGCGCCTCGCGAGTCCGAGACCACCGTTCGTTGTCATTGAGCGCCTCCATTCAATCGATTACGCGGTTCTGGGAGAATTGGGAATGCGGAGATTGGGCCAACGTCCTGGGCGGGTTCCTCCGGTACGCGGCGAAGCCATGCTTCGCGCCAGAAATAGAGGCAGGAACGATCACAACCGATTCCGGCGCCATCGCAGATGGAACCAGCCAGCAGAACGGTATTCTTCATCCGCCGCTGGCGTCCGCTTTCCTCCCAGAAGAGCAACTCGAGCCGTTTGTAAACCCGGAAGCGCCGCCCGCAGCACGGGATCATCCCGTGCAGGAAGGCGAGGCCGCGCAGTCGGCCATAGAGATCCAGAGTGGACCGAATTTCCGCTTCGCTCTTCACTTCAACGAGTTCTCCAGGCTGCAGCCGGAGAACCTCGTCCGGGATAGGGTTCAGGGGCGCAAGCGCCACGGCCGTGCCCCAGCGTTGTCGAAGAACACGGAGCGCGGCGCACGGGATGCCGGTGAAACCCTGCCTCCAAAGGCGCTTCAGAAACAGGAGTGCGATAAACACGACCCAGGGCCGCCTGAGTCTGGCGAAGCTTTGTGGGCTCTGATGCTGGCAACCGTCGACGGGCGGCGAACAGGTCACCTGAATGGGTTCTGGCGTAGCCATTTGCGGTCTCCTTGCCCTCCTCACCTCGCATTCGTTCGTCCCTCTGCACGCCCTGCCGCCGTACGGAGCCGGCATGGAATCCGCGACTTCTCCGCGGCAAGCAGGACCTTCTGGATGAGCTCTAACCGCTGATTGCCCGGAAGACGGCCCCGCAAGGAGGCGACGGCACTCAGGGAGAGGCGGTTCAGCAGAAGGGGGGATAGCATCGGGTGCAGGCGCACGACGGTATTGCGTTCTTCCACTTCATAGCCGAGCCGTGACTTGTAAGTATGGAGACCGGGTATGTCCAGCAGGGAGACGAGGCCCATGCAAACTGCAGTTGTTGCGGGATCCGAGAGCGCCCTTTGAGTGATGGCGTAGTCCAGGACATGATTCCCTCCGACGCCTCCCCTCGGCGTTCGAGACATCTTGTGAAGAATGTGCAGCCAGCCGCCTTCCTGGCACACCACGGCCATCGCTTCAAGCTGATCATCGTGAAATGCCCCGAAGGCCGCGACGCCGGGGCTCCCGCTCAGCGCGTCGACAAAGCGCTTCCATCGCCGCGGATCCCCGAACTCCGGATCCCAGCGCTGCTGCCTCTGCAGGGTTTCCCGGTTCAGAACGATCCCGTCTCGCAAAAGGTCATCACCGGTCAACTGGCGAACCTCGCAGACTTTTAGCCCCTCTCTGACTTGAATCCGGCAATTTCGATGGAGGCAATCCAGCCCATACGGGCGCCTGCGCACGTAGAGTCCGCTCTCCAAACCGGGGAGCCGCAGGGAGGGGTACCGCAGTCCCGTGAGCCGGTGGGAGGAAAGCTGTGCATTCACCTCGTCCTGGCCGAGATCCACGGTGCGTTCATACGGGATTGACATGTAGATCCCCCCGCCTGCTTCGTAGAAGAGGACGCCGGCCAGTTCCAGAACCCGGTGGCCGCGCAACTCCATGAATCGTGCAATTTTCTCTCCCTGCATGACTGCTCCTTTCGCTCAGCGCCCAGCCACTGCGAACAGGGGCAGTCGAACGGAGGTAATTGCTCTTTCCACGGTGGAGATCACCACGTCCAATTGCCGCTCTGTCATACCGGGGTAGATCGGTAGAGACAGGGCGCTTTCGTAGAATGCACGGGCACACGGCCATGCCGCCAAAGGAAAACGGCCGGAATAGAACGGATGCAACGGAATCGGAATGAAGTGAACACTTGCGCCGACTCCTTCCCGGTGGAGCGTATTGAGAAAGGCGTCTCTTGCCTCGGGCAGATTTTCTCTTCGGAGGCGAAGCACATACAGGTGCCAGGCATGAGAACGATCCACAGGGGACCGTGGGACGATGACGTCGTCGAACCGGGAGAATGCGTCCGTGTATCTGGCAGCGATGGCCGCCCGCTGTTCGCAAAAATCGATTTGCCGGTGGAGTTGGTGGATTCCGATGGCGGCTTGGATGTCGCTCATATTACACTTGAATCCGCATTCACGTACCTCGTAGAACCATCGCCTGGTGTCCGCGTACCGCATCCAGGCGTCAGCGCTGATCCCATGGAGGCTCAGCGACTTGCATCGTGAATGAACCGACGCATTGGGGGTGGTGAGCATGCCACCCTCGCCCGTGGTGAGACATTTCGTGGCGTAGAAGCTGAATGCGACGGCGTCACTCTCTCCCCAAGGCGACTGACCGCCGATTCTGACGCCGCGGAAAGAGGCGGGCATGGCATGCGCCGCGTCCTCGATCACTCGCAAGCCGTGACGGCGGGCGATGGCCCAGATGGCTTGCATGTCGCAAGGCAGCCCGGCGAAATGCACAGGCAGCACAACCCTGGTGCGTGGTGATAGAGCATCGGCCACGCCGGCGGGATCCAGATTGCCATCGGCATCGACATCTGCAAGCACCGGAACGCCGCCCGCGTGGACTATGGCGTTGATGGTGGCGCAGAACGTAAGTGGAGTAGTAATCACTTCATCGCCGGGTTCCAGATTCATGGCGACAAGCGCCAGATGAAGCGCAGCGGTGCAGGAATTCAGCGCGAGGGCATTGGGAGCACCGACAAACGTCCGGAACTCTTCTTCGAACTGCCGCACCTTCGGTCCGGTGGTCAACCACCCGGAGCGAAGGGTGTCGGTTACTTCGTCAATTTCCTCTTTGCCGATGGACGGGACATGATAAGGAACGGTCCAGACGGTTTCCATCGATCACCTCCAAAGATTTGCCGGCGGATGGTCTCTTCATTGACTGGCGCGCTGCTAAAGCTGTGCCGCAGCGTCAGGATGATCAGCTTCAGGTCGGTCCAGGGGGTCTGCTGCCGGAGGTATTCACGGTCCAATCGCAGCTTATGCGGCAGCACTGATTCCACATAGGCCCGTTCGGGGTCTGCCGCCATGGCGAGCACACTTTCCTCGTGCCGGTAGACGAGGGTCGCGAAATCCGTGAGGCCTGGGCCCGACCGCAGCAACTCCGCCCAGACCGGATCCTCGGGCTCGACATATTCGGGTACTTCCGGTCGTGGGCCAACGAGGCTCATTTGCCCGAGAATCACATTCCAGAGCTGTGGGAACTCGTCGATTTTGTAGCGGCGGAGGAAACCTCCGAGTCTGGTCACTCGTGAGTCACCTTCAGCGGTCACCCGGGGCGAGAGATCATCTGCCACGACGCGCATGGTCCGGAACTTCCACAGGCGAAAAAGTCTGCCGCCAGTGCCGACCCGCAATTGGGAGAAGAGCACAGGCGGGCCATCCACCAGGCGGATGAGCAGCGCGAAGGCCAACAGCGCCGGAAGCAGGACCAGCAAACCGGTGAGTGAGAAGACGATGTCCACGGCGCGCCGAAGCGATGGACCGCCAGTATCAGTCTCCGGTAGTCGAACTACGGTAGATCGCATACTCATTCATCTCCCTGTCAGCGCTCCGGTGAAAGGTTTGCACCAGGGCAAAGCCCTCGCGCCGGTAGAGCGCGTTTGCCACCAGGTTGGTGGAATCGGTGGTGAGATAGACCATTTCCGCATCGCGGCTCCAGGAGGCATCAATGAACGCGCGCAGCAGGCAGGTGCCGGCACCGCGGCTTGAATCCTCCGGCAGCACGGCGATTGACGACAGCTCACAGGCAAGCCCGTCGACAGAGGCCCGGGTCGCATGCCGCACCAGGCGGAAGCCAGCCAGGATTCTCCCAAGAAGAGCGGGATTCTGCACCGCGGCCAACGCCACCGGCCAGACGAACCGCCAGCGATTCCGAATCATTTCCCGGTAGAAGACATCGGGTTCCAGAAAGCCGGCGGCAAAGCCTCGCGTGATCTGATCGCTTTCGGCGACGAGCAGTATGCCGCCTCGAAATCTGAGGATCAGCTGGTAATACTGCCAGAGGAACCGGCGTCCAAGCTGGGCGAGGAAGGCATCACCGAAGGAGGACAGATGGATTGCGGTGATGGCCTGCAGGTCGCTCGTAGTCGCGCAGCGGATGAGGAACTTATGATCCTGCATGGGTGCTCCCTCGCGGCCATCCGGAGTTGCGGCGGCTGGGTTCATTGGTAACCCCCTTTGGGAACCGCGTGTACCCGGCCTGGAGCACATGAGAGGCCGGATCTTTTTCTGGACAGTTGCGCATACAGGTCCCGGTAGGCGGCGACAACGCGATCCTCGCTGTAATGCTCGGCCAGCACCCGCTGCGCTTCATCAGCGAGCCGTGTGCGAAGACCGGAATCCTCGAGCAGACGGACCACGGCCCCAGCCAGTGCTTCCGCATCCTTGGGCGGCACCAGCAGCGCGACTTCGCCGTGCCCCGCGACCTCAAGGTTGCTCTCGATGGTTGTGGAGACGATGGGCCTGCCCGCTCGCATCGCCTCGAGCAGTGCGATGGACAGGCCCTCCCAGAGGCTCGGCAGGACGACAATATCGCTGGCCGCGAGCAGTTCCGCAATGTCGCGGCGAAACCCCAGGAAATGGACATGTTCCCGGATGCCTCTGGCGCGCGCGTATTCGCGAAGTTCGTCGCTGAGCGGTCCCTCGCCCGCGATAGCCAGTTCAACGGGTCGGGCACAGGTCTTTCGCAGAATCGCAACGGCGTCGATCAGCCACGGAAATCCCTTCTGTGGAGCGAGGCGCCCCATGGAGAAGAGCAATGTCGTCTCAGGCGGCACTCTCAATGCCAATCTTGTGCGCGCGGCGGAGTCGTTGGAGAACTTTGGCAACGCTTCCACGCCGTTGGGTATCGCGAATACCTTCGCCGAATTCCCAATCCCCAATTGCAGCGCCAGGCGTGCGTGAAACTGGGAGACGCAGACGATGGCATCGCACCAGTGCGAAGCGAGGCGTTCGAGGGCGGAGTAGGCCGTGCGTGCGAACCAGCCGGACTGCTCATGAAAGGCGAAGCCGTGGACTGTGTGGACGATGATGGGAGTCCTCGCCAGACATGCAGCCAGTCTCCCCACCATGCCTCCTTTTGAGGTATGGGTGTGCACTGCATCGAATCTGTGCTCGCGAAGGATGCGCACGAGACGAAAGAGACCGGCGGCATCGCGAAGCGGGTGAATCGAGCGCCGGACGACATCCTCCGCCAAGACAGAAATTCCGCGCTCATGATAGTAGGCTTTCGCCTCCGCGTCCGTGGTGAGGACGTACGGTTGCCAGCCAAGCGCTGCCGCCGCCCTACCCAGTTGGGCGATTACGAGGGTTCCGCCGCCAAAGCGCGAGTCACCCACGATATGAAGTATTGACGGTCTGCCATGCATGAAGCTCACCTCCCGTCCTCGATACCGGCCGTTCGGCGATGGTGGGCGGCGTAGCTCGAAGCCAGAGGGCGCGGGCCGCGCCGATCAAGGCGAGGGTCATCCACCAATGCCGCTGATAGAGTGCTTCGATGCCCACGGAGAGCATCAGCATCGCCGTGTGCGCCGAGAGCAGTGCGATGTTCAGGCCCCTGGCCTGTGCGGGTCCCAACCAGCACAACCGCCAGGCCTGCCACCACCACCACCAGACCATTCCGCAGAACGCTGTGAAGCCAACGATGCCAAGCTCCGCCAGGCACATCAGCGCGGAGTTGTGAATCATCGTCTTTCCAAAGGCGAAGAAACAGCCCAGGCCGCCACCGGTGAACGGGTGCTGAGAGAACGTTTCCCACGCCTCACTGACCAGCTCCAACCGGTGCGTACCCGCGGCGGGGCGAAGGGCCATCGATCGGGCAACGTCCAGAAGCTCCGTTCCCTGCCCCATAAAAATGGCCAGTCCGCACGCCGCGACGGCCAATCCCACTGCGATCAGGGCTTTCCCCCGCAAAAGCAGTGTGCAAATCGCGACCATCGCAAGCATCGCCCACGCCGTCCGGGAGAAGCTGAACAGAACGCCACAGAAAAGGGTTGTGCAGCTGATGGCGGTCATAACCGGGCCGAAGAGATTCTGGTCGCCAAAACGGGCGAGCAGAAGGAAGGCCAGAGCCAACACCAGCAGACCTCCGTACGCGTTGGGATCAATCAGCAGACCAGAGACGCGCCACTTCCCGTAGTTCCACCAGCCGACCTGCGTTCCTGTTCTCCAGGTGTAGGCGTAAATGGCCAGGGCCGCCACGGCATTCACGGTGCATCCCAGAACGTACATCCGCATGAACCAGCGAATCCGAGTCCATGAGTCTGCCGCGGAAGTGATAGCCAGATAGGAAGCCAGGACGACGCCGAATCCGGCTAGCTTGTTCGCTGCCACGTACACGGGCAAAACACCGCTTCTCGCCACCGTCACCCAGGCGCCGAAGAGCAGCACCAATGCGAACGCTAGCAGCCAGCCATTCCAGGCGTTGCGGACAATCCGGATGGCCGGGGCGGCGACCAGCAGATACACTCCCAGGATCAGGTCAGATGGCGCAATTCGCATCTCCACCCGGTACTCCACCTGGACGGGCAACAGAAGAACATAGGCGCCGAGCAGCAGCGTCGTCAGAGCCGGTCCCCCGGGCACGCGTCCACTTGTTTCGCTCATGGGAATACCCCCCCCAAGGGAGTGTGCGCGGGTGGCGCCACGGTGGTGGCGAGAGAGATGGCGAGGCGTCCCCGGGCTCTGTGGAGCTCACGCGCTAGAAGGACGGCCGCTCCGGAAAGCAGGACAAACCCGGAGACCGTGGACGCAATCGCGCCCCCCACGAGCCCAAACCTCGGAACCAGCAAGGCGCAGGCGGCTGCGGTGACACTCACCACAAGCCCAAGCAGCCAAGCCTGTGGACGGAACACGTGCATCGACGTGAGCGCATACATGAGTGCGGAGGCGCCCATCGTGAGCGCGGTGCCGATCATCACCCAGAGGAGCAGGGTTGCGTGCCGGGCGTATTCAGGGCGGTAGAGGACGGCGAGAAACCATTCGCCGAAGTATTTTGCGAGAGCGATCCCCGAGACGCCTAGCACGAAGGCCCCCAGGACCATGCCCGCGGTGAGCCGCTGGAACTGAGCAAGCCGTACCGCCTCAAAATGGTGGGACAATCGCGACATCATGGCGTGTCCGAGTGCATCCACTACGGTGACGGCCGCAACACTGGTGTAGGCGAGCGCGGCATAGATGCCCACGGCGGTCTCGCCAGAATGGTATTGGACGAAATAGCGGGGAATGCTCTGGTTGAGTGCGAGCAGCATCGTGGCAATACCCAACGGAAATGCGACGAGTGTGAGCGCCCTCAGCCGGGTGGGATCGAAGCGCGGCCATTCCGCCGGCGTGCCCAACAGCGAGACGACACGTGGCAGATCGTGAGCAATCACCACGAGGAGCCAGACGAGAATGAGGGATACCATCGCGAAGCTCATCCGCCGGCTGTTCATCAACGCCACCGAGATGACTGCAACGGCGAGCAGACCACGAAGCATCATCGAGAAGGAGACCAGTTCCAGCCTCTCGTGCCGCTGAAAGAGGCCGTAGCAAACATCACTGATCGATTCCACCGCCTTCGACAGCGCGACCAGTGACACCACGAGCACGGTTTCGCATCGCATCCCGGTCGCGAAGGCGATGAAGACGGCAACAACGACAGCGACAGTGCTGCTGAGCACGCGCATTCCGAGACAATCCCGGAACGCCCACTCGCGAGCAGCATCGGCCGACTGTACGGCTCGCAACTGCATATCGAAGAGCATGATGAGGGGTGTGCTGATGGCAAGGCCCAGGGCGAATTGTCCCAACATTTCCGCGGTGCCAAACTTCGCCATCATGATGACTATCAGGGCCTGGCAAGCGGCGAAGACGTAGTTTCCGGTGAGGCACCATGCGAAGTTGCGGCGCAGCAGGGCGCCGCTACGGCTAGAGCTTTCCGCTGGGGTAGTAGTAGCGATACCCATAGCCTCTCCCTCGCTGGCGGGGGTTCCATCGATTCAGCAAGGCTCCCAGAACGGGAACACCGTCACCGTGCAGCCGGTCTCGCACTTCCGCGATATCCGAGAAAGCCGTTTGACTGGCGCTGAGCACGAGAAGGGCCCCATGGCAGACCAGTCCGAGCGCCCGGTAGTCGGCAAAGCGCAGAGCCGCGGGGCTGTCGATGACCACCAAGTCGAACTGGCGCGCAGCGCCCTCGGCAAACTGCTGCAGACGGCGGCTTTCCAGCAGGCGCGAGACATTTTCGACGCCAGGCCCGCTGGGAAGCAGCCACAGCCTCTCCATACCGGTAGGACGCCCCAACATTTCGCGCGGCGCATTGCTGAGTTGGCTCCGCTCACTCAGCAGGTCACTTAATCCCCAGATGTTCGGGACGTCCAGATACTCGTGCAGTTGGGGACGGCGCAAATCTCCATCCACGAGCAGGACGGTCCGGTCAGTTTCTGCGAGCGCGACCGCCAGACTCACCGACACAAGCGATTTTCCTTCGCCCGGCGATGGACTGGTGATGAGCACCACCCGGGCGCCAGTCGTCCGGTTGGCCGCGAGCAGGGAATGCACCACCCCCCGGATTGCTTCACCAAACTCCAGATCGGGCGCGTTCAGGGTTGGAAGAAGACCCGCCCCGGATCCGCTCCATGCTCTTCGCGGAACCACAGCTTCGAGTTGGAGACTACTGCCCGGTCCTCCCGGAGAAGCGGTGCGGGATTGCGGGATGGCGCCGAGTTCGTTCATGCTCAATTGCATCGAGAGCTCACCGGGCGCCCGCACCCTCGCGTCTGTGCTATCCCTGTAGATCGCCAGTAGCGAGCCAACGGCAAGGCCGAATAGCAGACCCATCATGGCGTTCAGTCCGGTATTGGGCCTGGACGGCCATGCCGGTACGCTGGCGGCGGCCAACAGCCTTGCACCGCTCGCCTGCAATGCGGAGGCGATGCCCGCTTCCTTGACACGCTTCAGCATCTCTTCGTAGAGCTTTCGGTTGGTCTCTACCTCCCGCTCCAGCATGCTGTAGGTCACCCGTGCCATCGCCTGCCGGGAGACCAGTGCGAACTGCAGACCGTAGGCCTCTCTGATCATGCGCTCCCGGCTTCGTGCGATGTCGTGGTCCTGACCGATCTTCTTCGCGCTTGCCCGCAGATAGTCCGCCAGTGAGTTCTGCACCGATTGAATCTGGTCCGTCACGCTGCGCACCTTGTGATACTCCGGCTGGTAAAGCGTGAGCAGTTCGGCCTGCTGCGCACCGAGTGCATGCAGCCTTGACTGTAGTTCCACCACAACCGGGTCTTCCGCAACGCGCTTCACCGTCGCGATGGACGCCAACGATGCGTCTCGCTCCGCCTCCCGTGCGACCCGCTCCACCTGGGCAGCCACCAACTGGCTTTCGAGTTGGGAGAGCCGCTCCTCGGCTGTCGTCGTGCTGCGGTTGCTGTATACCATCTCCGATCGCTGCGCGTAAGCCTGCAGTTCGATTTCGGACGCCTTCAGCCTGCTCTCCAGATCCTTGATTCGATCCAGCAGGACAGATTCCGTTCGGCGGATGGCATCCAGTCGCGCCTTGGTCTGGCGCTCAAGAAAGAGGCCAACGAGCCGGTTGACGATTCGTGCCGCGGCGGCTGCATCATGGCTTTCCAGCGAAACGAAGATTATGCTCCCCGGACCAGGTGCGTCCACCTGAAGGGATCGACCCAGCCTGCGAAGTGCATACACTTCGGGTTCGAGCTCAGCCTCGGACATGAGCCGGGATCGGGTGAGAAGAGTCTTCCGCCAGCCGGCGGGAGGAGCGAAATCCGGATGTGTGGCGAGCCCTTCCTCGTGGATGACATCCGCCAGCAAACCCTCGTCACGAAGCAAGGCGGCCTGCGTCCTCAAAGACGTGTCCTCTGCACCGGGTGCCGCTTCACCCTCGGGCAGCATCGAACGCAAATTCAGGAAGTCCTTGTTCAGTTTCTCGCTCTCAATCGAAGCTTGCCCGCGGTACACTGGCTCCTGCAGGACACTAACCCCGAATCCCGCCAGCATGCCCAGAAGTCCGGCAGCCAGCACCATCCACCAGCGCCGCAGGATCATTCCGGCCACATCCAACAGGTGGAATTCCTGTCCGATCCCCGGGGGGGCCGGAAGACTCCTCAAAGCCGGGGTGCGGGAGGGGACCTGGATCTCTCGGTATTGACAGGGGACGGGATCCGCGGCTTCCGATTCGTTCATGTCATCGCCTCCAGATGATTACGCCACTGACAACTTGCAGCACCGTGTCCGTGGCGCGCAGGGCAACTTGCTTGCCCGTGCTGGAGGGGACGATCAGAATGTCCTGCGAACGCATTGCGACATCTGGCGTCTTGCCGGCGAACAGGCGGCTCACGTTCACTGGGATCTCTACGATGGGCTCCTTTTCCACACTCCGCCGAAGAATCCGGCTCCTGCCCGCGGCGTTGCCGGGGACCAATCCCTCGGCAAGGGACAGTGCCTGGAGTACGGACATCGTCTCGCCCTGTTTGATCGTGAATCCGCCCGGCTTCCTGACGGCGCCCAGCACATAGACCAGTTCCGCTTCCGGCAATGACAGGACGTCGTTTGCCTTTAGGTCAATATTCATGTCCGGCGACCCGCCCTTCATCAGCGTGTCGAGATTCACGGTCGCCACGTGAAAGGTCCCCTCCGGGTTCAGGGCGGCGCCAGATAGCGGAAGCGGCCCCTGCTCTGCCCTACGGCTCACCAACAGAACCGAACCCGCCTCCCGGGCCGGACCGCCCGCCAGGGACAACATCTCCGCGAGCGTCCTTCCGCTCTGCAGCTGATAGACGCCGGGCTTATTGACAGCCCCCAGGACTGTCACAGGATGACTCCCGAACTCGAGAATTTCCACGGAGACTTCCGGATCTCTCAACCAGCGTGAAAGCTTGGTCCGCAATACTTCCCGCAGTTGTTCGAGGGTGCAACCGCCTGCCTGGACCCGGCCCAGAACCGGAAGATCGATCTCCCCGCCGCTATTGACGCGGACCGGATGTGCGCTAATCTCATTCAGACCAAGCACCCACACACGAAGCTGGTCTTCAGGACCTAACTTGTATGCGGGATTGCCTGCCACCGGCGGGCCAAATGAGAATCCTTGCGGGACCGTAGTGATGACCAATGCCGCGTACGCGGCAAGAGAAAGTACCTGCCACCACCGTGGGGGCATACCCGCCCTCCTTATCATCGACCCCCGGCAGCAAAGATCACGCGCGCCCACGCTACGCGCATGTGCCTGGAATGCCGGGGATCCTCCGTTTAGTCTCCACACCCCCTCGGGCTTGCCTGGGTTCCTGCGCCTGCGGACGAACCACTTCAGCCTGTGAAGTATTTCCTCGCCCTGATCGTGCGCAGGAATCCAGATCTCTCTTCTGCCCTCGGAAGGTACTGGTCTCCTTCGAAGAGTCCTCAGAAAGAGTCCTCAACGATCTGTCTTCAGGATCAATCTACCCGTGAATCGGCGTCTTCGGAAGGGGGGATTGAAACACCCCAGGGGAGGGGGGAATTGCCCCCCCCACTATCTCTGTCCCATCCCCACTACGCAGAGCCCCCCGCCACCCCTCCGCGATCCCACCACCGCCCCAATCTGCTGTGTCGCAACGTCGCCGACGGTAAGGGCTTCCGCAAGATGTGACGCCCGCCGCCGGTCATGCGTTCCCAGCTTGCGATACAGGCGGCGAAGGTGCCAGCGCACGGTTTCGCTGCTAATGTACAACAATCGGGCGATATCGTTATTCTTATATCCTTGACTAATTAGGTTTAGTATCACCCGCTCCCGCTCAGTGAGCTGCGCAGATTCCGACTGCAGACAAAACCGGAGCAGTTGCGAAATCGCGAACCGGCTTCCCCAGATCTCTCCGTGCGCCACCGCGACAATCGCCCGCCGGATAGTCGGAAGCGAGGAATCCCTGGCAAGACAGCCGCTACAACCCATCCGCACATAGCGCATCTCCGCAGCGGGGTTCCCCTCCTCCACCAGAACCAGAACCCGCACCGCACTGCCATACTCGGAGAAAGTGGAAAGCGCTCCACCCTGAACTTCTTCGAGTTCGTGGGCATCAACCAGAAGAACACAAGGGGCAAGCTGACGACACGTGACCAGCATGCGTTCGAGCGATTCAGCGCTGAGCACCAATTCCACTTTCTCGGCGAGGAGCAACTCTCGTTCCAGCCTCCGCAATACCGGCGAACATGAACTCTGCCGCGCGCCGGCGCTGAGGATCAATGTAAGGCTCCCTTTGATGCGGGCTTTTGTATCTCTCTTTGGCATCGCTCGCAGAAGTGTTCTTTCTCTTTTCCTGCGGCCTCCTTATTGGTGCTCCCCTCCATATTGATAATAGATTCGCCGGGTGTCAATAACTTTGCGACACAAGCAGTTGGAGCCGAATGACTGCCCCTCGGGGTCAAGATTGGCCTGTGAATCAGTATGTCGGACGCCGGTGGCAGGCCCGGGGGCGCCTTGGGAGAACCTGCGCGATGTTGCCTCTTTCCATTCGACGTCGGGGCGGGGGCGATTAGGTCTATTGGGTTTCTGGATCTCTCAGCAGCAATTCCCATTGTCGAATCTGTCGAGTGGTCTTATTCGAATTGCTGCCGAAGTGCATCCGGCGCAATTGAATAATGACCAGCTTCAGATTGTCGATCCGGGTATCGCGTACCGCTAGGGCATCCCGCTGCGCCATAACCAGCCCGCGCAATGCCTCGGCGCTGAGTCCGGCGAGGTCCGCGGGAGCGGATGGATTCGGCGCCACGCATCACTCATGCTGTAATTAATTCGATACTTCAATCGGTAGATGAATACTTGGTCGACCTCTTTGCCGTAGCCATTCAAACCGCCGTTTGCGGTGTTGCAGCACGCCGCCCACGGAAGACGAAGAAATTACGGCGGAGGGGTCCTGCCGCAGCGCGGTTTCGACCAGCACCGGGGCCGGTGAAGTCACGCCGCAGGTCGGTTACACCCGCCATGCTCCTGCACGACCTGCGCGGCAGACTCGCCCGGTGCTTAGCTCGCTTCAGCGATGCGCCGCTTCTGGTCGACCTGCCGGCGCCGCCAAGTCAGCCGGAACAACGCACGCGGGGGGAACCGATCCACCTCTGCTCATGCCAATCGGCCTCTCGGTCCCTGACTCGCCAGACGGTGATGGCCATACGCTTAGGATCTTTGCGAACCACGGGTATTCGCGGACCTCGGGCGCCGTGGAGAATCCTCCCCGCGCCGGCGCGGAGAACCGGGCCGCCGTCAAGTTGTTGATTTTATTGGCGTTAGTGCGCAGGAAGCAGACAGGCGCACGAAGGCCGCTGCCGTGAACTATTGGGGAGGAAAAAGTCAGGAGGGAGAGGTTTGGCTCCTCAGGTAGGACTCGAACCTACAACCCTTCGGTTAACAGCCGAATGCTCTACCATTGAGCTACTGAGGAGTGCCTTGCTGCTTTATTTGTTGTACCGAACTTGAGGGGTGTTTGTCAAACATTCACGCCAAGGCTTGTTCGAGGTCAGAAATGATGTCCTCGACGGCCTCGATCCCAGTTGACAGGCGGACGAGGTTCTCCCGGATCCCCATTCGTTCTTTCTGTTTGAGGGGGACGTCGCGGTGCGAACTGATCCATGGGTGCAGGACCATCGTGTGAACGTCGCCAAGCGAGGTGGCCTTCACGATCAGCCGGAGTCGGTCGAGGAAAGCAAAGATACCGCCACGGTCAAGCCCTTTAATCTCGAAGCTCAGCATGCCGCCAAAGAGGCCGTCAGGAAGCAGTCGGCTAACGGTGGCGGCGTCCGGGTGCGCGGGATCATCCGGGTAATAGACGGACGCGACTCGGGGGTGGGCGCGAAGCCAGGCGGCGAGAGCACGGGCGTTATGGCACTGGCGCTCCATGCGCAGGGCGAAGGTCTTAACGCCGCGCATGGTCAGAAATGCCTCCATGGGCCCAAGCACGGGTCCGGCGACCCGCGCCAGGCGCCGGACGGTCGGGAGATGCTCTTCGTCGGAAACGACGAGGCCGCCGAGGGTATCGCCGTGGCCGCCAAGGTATTTCGTCGTGCTGTGGACCACCAGGTGAGCGCCGAGTTCGAGGGGGCGAACAAGCAGCGGGGTGGCGAAGGTATTGTCGACGATGAGGGCGGTGGAACCGCCGCGGCAGAGGCGGGCGATTTCGTCAATCGCGCCGACCCGCAGCAGAGGGTTGGAGATGGTCTCCATCAGCAGGACGCCGGGCTTTTCATCCTGCAGGATCCTGGCGACGGCCGGAAGGTCGTTGGTGTCAACGAAGCGAGTCTCAATACCGAACGGTCCAAGGACATCGAGGAGCAGTTTAATGGTGGCGCCGTAAATGTCCCGGGCGCAGACGACAGACTTGGGACGGTCGAGCAGCGCCGCTTTGAGGGCATGTTCGAGGGCGGCCATGCCGGAAGCCGTGGCCAGGGCGCCGGCACCTCCTTCGAGTGACGTCATCAACTCTTCGAGCGCGGAGTTGGTGGGGTTATCGTACCTCGAGTAGCTATAGCCCTTCTGCTCATCGCCAAAAATGCGGTCAAGTTCGGCGGTATCCTCGGTGATCCAGCTGGCGGCGAAATGCACCGGTGTGGACACTGGGATCTGGGACTGGGCCTTCTTGCGGTCGCCGGCATGTACGGCGCGAGTATGAATCTTCACGGTGAACTTACTTCCTTTTCCAGCGAACGCCGTCGCGGGTGTCTTCCAGAATGACGCCCTGTCCCAGCAGTTGGGCGCGAATGGCGTCGGCGCGGGCAAAATCACGGGCCTTCTTCGCGGCCGTGCGTTCGGCGATCAGGGATTCGATCTCGGAATCGGACAGGGCCCCCTCCTGAACGGAAGGGCGCAGGACGTCAAAGACCGAATCGAAGTGGGCGAGCAGGCCCCGTGCCGAGTCGAGGTTGCCCTGCAGGAAGTGGCCGGCATCCATCGCGGTGTTGGCGTCGCGAATGAACTCAAAGATGGCGGCGAGGGCGTCGGCTGTATTGAGGTCGTCATCGAGGCCGGCGTCGAAAGCCTGCCGCGCATTGGCGGTCCGGGTTTCGAATTCCTCGTTCACGCCAGAGGTAAATCGGGTGTTGTCGAGGCGGATCTGAAAATTGCGGAGTCGGTCGATGGAAGTCGCGGCGGCCTTGAGGCCATCGAAAGTGAAATTCAATTGCTTCCGGTATGGCGCGGAAATGAGGAGATAGCGGATCGCTTCGGGCGAATAGCCGCGCTCAAGAATATCCCGGAGCGTAAAGAAATTGCCCAGGGATTTCGACATCTTCTGACCCTCGACCATCAGATGCTCGGCATGGAGCCAGTAGCGGACGAAGCGCCGGCCGGTATACGCCTCGGATTGGGCGATTTCGTTCTCGTGGTGAGGAAAGACGAGGTCGACGCCCCCTGTGTGGATGTCGATGGTTTCGCCGAGGTACTTCATGGCCATCACGGAGCACTCGATGTGCCATCCGGGGCGGCCGCAGCCGATAGGAGTATCCCAGCCGGGTTCGCCGGCTTTTTGCGCCTTCCAAAGGACGAAATCGCGGGCATCGTCCTTTTCATATTCGTCAACATCGACGCGGGCTCCGGCAATATTTCCAGCCAGATTAATTTTGGAAAGGCGGCCGTACGAAGGAAAGCTGCCAATACGAAAATAAACAGATCCGTCGGAAGAATAAGTATGGTGTTTTTCGGTCAGGCCTTCAATCATCCGCACCATGTCGTCGATGTGGTGGGTGGCGAAAACGAGGCGCTCCGGTTTTTCAAGACGCAGCCGGGCGGAGTCTTCGAGGAACGCTCCGGTGTACTGGCGGGTGTAGTCGTCGAGCGAGAGCCCCCGCTCCATGGCGTTCCGAATGATCTTGTCCTCGACATCGGTGATGTTCATGACGTGATCGAGGGCGAAACCGCGCAGACGCAGGGTGCGGCGGAGCACATCCTGGAAGGCAAAGGTCCGGAAGTTGCCGATGTGGACGTAGTGATAAACGGTCGGTCCGCATGTGTACATGCGGACGGTCCGGCCGTCGAGCGGCTGAAATTCTTCAAGCTGCTGAGAGTAGGTGTTGTAGAACCGCAATGGCATGAGGCGATAGACTATCTAGTTTACCCCTTGCGCGCGATCCGTTTCGAACTTGAAGCCGTTTGTCCCGAGACCGGGGCACGTGCCGGGCGTTTGCACACGCCCCACGGGATCGTGGAGACCCCGGTATTCATGCCGGTTGGCACGCAAGCCACCGTGAAAGGCGTGCTGCAGCGGGATCTGGCCGAGGAACTGGGGGCGCGGATCATCCTGGGGAACACCTACCACCTCTTTCTGCGGCCGGGCCATGAACTGATCCGGAAGTTCGGGGGCCTGCATGGCTTCATGCAATGGGACCGGGCAATTTTGACGGATTCCGGCGGCTTTCAGGTGTGGTCGCTGAGCAAGCTTCGGAAGGTCAGGGAGGAGGGGGTGGTGTTTCAGTCCCACTTGAATGGAGACCGCCACCTGTTCACTCCGGAGTCCGTGGTGGATGTGCAGCGGGCGCTGGGCAGCGACATCATGATGGTCCTTGACGAATGCACGGACTATCCCGCCACGGAGAAGGACGCCCGCCGCTCCATGGAACTGACGGTCCGGTGGGCGCGGAGGGCCTTCGCGCATTACCGGACGCAGGGGGGCGAGGCCGAGGGGCGGCAGGCCCTGTTTCCGATCGTGCAGGGCTCCATGTTCGCGGAGTTCCGGCGGGAGTGCGCCGCTCAGTTGGTGGAGTTGGACGCCGACGGCTACGCGATCGGGGGCCTCAGTGTGGGGGAACCCCGGCCCTTGAGCCTTGAGATGACCGAGGCAGCGGAGCCTTTGCTGCCGGCGGACCGGCCACGCTACGTGATGGGAGTGGGCATGCCGGGGGAGTTGCCGGAGTATGTCGCGCGCGGAATCGACATGATGGACTGCGTACTGCCGTCGCGGAATGCGCGCAACGGATGCCTGTTCACCAGCGAGGGGAAGTTGATCATCAAGCAGGCGCAGTACCGCGAAGATCCGCGGCCGGTGGACCCCGCCTGCGGATGCCTGACGTGCAGGAGTTACTCGCGCGCCTATCTTCGACATTTGTTCGTCGCCGGAGAGATGCTCTACAGCACCCTGGCGACGATCCACAACATCGCGCATTACCTTGACATCATGCGCCGAATGCGCGAGTCTATTGTGCTTGGGACGTTTCCTGCGTTCCTGCAATCCGTGCGCACATCGCCCTTGGCCGCCGGTGACTGATCCGGTAGCCTCGACCGCGTGGTGGGGGCGGTGAGCGTGGAGTCACGTCAGGCCGGACCTGGTGAGCGTCAATGAGCTTTCTCCTACTTCAGACGACTTCAGCGCCCAATCCGCTGCTACAATTTCTCCCGATCATCGTCATCTTCGGCATCTTTTACTTCCTCCTGTTCATGCCGATGCAGCGGCAGAAGAAACAGCAGGCGAAGATGCTCGCGGAGTTGAAGACAGGCGACCACGTGCTGACGAACGGCGGGATCGTGGGATCGATCGTGGCGATCAATGAAGACGACACGATCGTGGTCCGGGTGAAGCCGGACGGTGTCAAATTGCAGATGGCGCGCGGCGCGGTAGCGAGCCTGTTGAATCTTGAGAAGAAGAGTTAAGAAACCGGTAATCATCCACCATGAGCAATCTGAAATGGAAAGCGCTGATCATTGTGCTGACAAGTCTGGTGTGCCTCTACGGCATCATCGGGCTGCCGAAGTCCAAGGATGAGCTGATCGCGAATTGGAGCCAGAACATCAAGCTGGGGCTGGACTTGAGAGGCGGGACGCTGCTCGTGCTGCAGGTGCAGTTGCAGGACGCCTTCAAGGCCGAAGCAACCACTCAGGTCGAACGGATCAAGGAAGAACTGAACCGGCAGGGGATTCCGTTCAGCGCGGTCGAGATCGACTACGAACCCACCTCGCTGGACGATGCCGAACGGACGTCGATCGCCGTCAAGGGCGTGCCGGCGGACCGGATTTCCACCTTCCGGTCGGCGATGACGGAGTTGATGCCGGCCTGGAACCTCACAGGCGTCTCGTCAACAGACTACCGGCTGGAGATCAAGACCACAGAAGCGCTTGAACTGAAGCGGCAGACTCTGGAAGGAGCGATGCAGACCATCGAAAGCCGCATTAACGGGCTGGGGCTGGCCGAAGCCAGCGTCCAGCAGCGGGGCGGCGCCGATTCCGAAGCCGAAATCCTGATTTCCCTGCCCGGTCTGGATGATCCCGCGCGGGTCAAGTCCATTCTGCAAACGGCGGCCATGCTGGAGTTGTACGAGGTCAAGGGCGGCCCGTATCCCCGGCAGGAAGATGCTTATGGGGCCAACGGCGGCGTGTTGCCGCTGGGCACGAAGCTCATCCGGTCCACTACCCGGGCCGGCGAGCAGGGCGAAGGCTGGTTCCTGGTCGCCCGGACACCGGTCATTACCGGCCGCGACCTGCGCGATTCCCGGCCGATGCAGGATGAATTCGGCAAATGGGAGACCTCGTTCGTGCTTTCGCAGGAGTCCAAAGGCCGCTTCGGGCGCTTCACGGAAGCCAATGTCAACAACCGCCTGGCAATCGTCCTGGACAACCAGGTCCGGAGCGCGCCGGTCATCCAGAGCCGCATCGACGACCAGGGGCGCATCACAGGCGCGGGTACCCAGCAGGAAGCTTCGGATCTGGCGCTGGTTTTGCGCGCTGGTTCGCTGCCGGCCGGCGTGCAGTATCTGCAGGAACAGACAGTCGGACCTTCCCTCGGCGCGGATTCGATCCGCCAGGGCTTGACCGCCGCCGCCGCAGGCATCGGCCTGGTGATCATCTGCATGCTGGTGTACTACCGGATGAGCGGCATTAATGCGACCGTTGCGCTGATTCTGAACGCCTTGATCCTGGTCGGCGTGCTGGCTTATCTGGACGCCGTTCTGACGCTGCCGGGCATTGCGGGCATCATTCTGCTGATCGGCATGGCCGTGGACTCCAATGTGCTGATCTTCGAGAGAATCCGCGAAGAACTGGCGGCAGGTAAGGCCGTTCTCGCCGCGATCGATAACGGATTCAGCAAGGCGTTCCTGACGATCATCGACACCCACGTGACCACCGTCGTCAGCTGCGCGTTCCTGTTCATGTTCGGGACGCCGGCGATCCGGGGCTTCGCGGTTACGCTGGTGATCGGGCTGGCGGCAAATGTGTTCACGGCGATTTTTGTCTCGCGGGCGATCTTCCAATGGGTCGTCTCCCGACAGCGCGGCAAGATCGCATTGAGTATCTAGGATGATTTGTGATACGTTGAGCGGGTTCCGCGAGCGGGGCCCGAAGCTGGTCTGCCGGCCCGGGGCGTTCAGGCGCCCGGGCGGCATGTGCTAACCCCATGGAGCTATTCAAGAACCCCAACATCGACTTTCTCGGCCGCAAGGGCATTTTCTTTGCGCTCTCGGCCCTGCTGCTCGCCGGCGGAATCGGCAGTCTTGTGACGAAGGGCGGCCTGAAATACGGCATCGACTTCACGGGCGGCGCCGCGGTGCCGGTCCGATTCACCGAGGCGCCACCGATCGACAAGATCCGCTCGGCCGTCGCTGCCAAGATTCCCGGCGAAATTGCCGTTCAGGAGGTGTCCACCGAGCACGAAGTGATCATTTCGACGATGCTCGACGCGACACAGGATCCCGCGGCTCAGGAAAAGGCCATTCAGGAAGCACGCGGCCTGATCGTCGCCGCGCTGAATGAGAACTTCGCCGATCCCAGCGGCAAATTCGACTTCAACAACGCCTCCACTCAGGCGCTGGCGGAACACTTGCGGGAACCCTTCCAGCGGGCGGGCATCGGCATCAGCGACCAGGAACGTGAACGGCTTGCCACGGAGATGATTTCCTTCAGAAACACGCCGCCACGATCCGGCCTCCTCACCAGTTTCGACCAGTTGAAGGAGGTCGAAGGCGTCACTCCGGCAATGATTCAGGTGATCAGCCAGGAGTGTTCGCTGGCTTCGTTCGGCATCCGCGGCGCGGAGGTCGTCGGTCCGAAGATCGGCCGGGAGTTGAGAAACAAGGCATTCCTGGCCACCCTGTACGCCCTGGCCGGCATGCTGGTCTACATCGCCTTCCGTTTCGAATTCATTTATGGCGCCGCGGCGGTGATCGCCGTTCTGCACGATGTGCTCATCACGCTCGGGCTGTTCTCGCTGTTCGACAAAGAGATCTCGCTGAACGTCGTCGCGGCTTTGCTCACGCTCGTCGGTTACTCCATGAACGATACGATCGTCATCTTCGACCGGATTCGCGAGACTCTGAAGTTGAGCCGGCGGGATTCCTATTTGAAGGTAGTGAATGATAGTATCAATCAGACATTGAGCCGGACCGTGCTGACCTCGAGTCTCACCTTCATCACGGCGCTCGCGCTGTTACTGTTTGGTGGTCCGGTGTTGAACGGGTTCTCGTTTGTGCTCGTGGCTGGCATTCTCGTCGGGACGTACTCGTCCATCTTCATTGCCAGCCCGATTCTGGTCTACTGGCAGGGAGTGATGGAAGCCCGCCGCCAGGCGAGGAAGTAGCAAAAAGGACTCGGAAAGATGGAATCAGCGGGAACTAAGTCGTTTCGCTGGTGTCCAAAGATGCAGAGAACGGCCCTCGGCGTGTCCGGGGGCATGGATCGAAGGAGAAGGTAGCCCATGTTCGAACAAACGTTCGTGGAAGGAAGCGCGAAAACCAACAAGAGTTGGACAGTGATGCTTTCCTTCGCCCTGCAGATCTGCTTGATCATCGTGGCAATTATCATCCCGTTGCTCAATCCGGAACTGCTCCCCAAGACAGCGCTCAGCACCATGCTGGTAGCGCCTCCTCCCCCGCCTCCGCCTCCTCCGCCGCCGCCGCCTGCCGCCCAGGTTGTCAAGATTCAGAAAGTGATTCCCCGGCAGTTCGACGGTTCCAAGCTGATGGCGCCGAAGCAGGTGCCCAAGGAAATCGCGATGATCCGGGAAGATGAGCTTCCCATGTCCGCCGCGACGGGCGTGGTGGGCGGCGTTCCTGGTGGGGTCCCCGGTGGTACGCCGGGCGGCGTGATCGGTGGAATTATTGGCGGAGTCGCTTCGGCCGCGCCGCCCCCTCCGCCCCCGCCAGTCAAAGTGGAGGCCCCCGCGGCGCCGAAGCGCATCAACGTGGGCGGCAACGTCCAGAAAGCCCGCCTCATCAACCAGCCGCGGCCGACCTATCCGCCGCTCGCCAAACAGGCGCGCATTCAGGGCACGGTTCGTTTTACCGCCATCATTGGCCGGGATGGCAACATCCTGAACCTCACGGTTGTCAGTGGACACCCGCTGCTCGTTCAGTCGGCCACGGATGCGGTGAAACAGTGGCGTTATCAACCCACTCTGCTCAATGGTGAGCCGGTGGAAGTGGTCACGCAGATTGACGTCAACTTCACGTTGAGTCAGTAAGTAGACAGTATTGTTGGCAGTATCGGATTCGCAAATTCAACTCGCAGGAGAATTAAGATAACATGCTTGTTCAGCTTCAACTCTGGGCGTTCCTGTTCCTCCAGGAGACCGTTTCGTTTGACCTCCGGGGCATGTGGGACCAGATGGGATGGATGGCCAAGGCCGTCGTCGTCATTCTGTTCATCATGTCCGCCTGGTCGATCGGTGTCATGATCGACCGTCTCATCGTCTTCAATGCCGCGCGCAAACAGTCTCGCCTGTTCGCCCCGGCCGTGGCCGGCGCATTGCGCGAAGGCAAGCTCGACGAAGCCATCAAGATCGCCGACCGCTACAAGAAGAGCCACCTGGCCAAGGTTGTGGTTGCCGGTCTGCAGGAATTCCGCGCCCACGAAGTGAGCAGCGAAATCCCTGGTGAGCACGTCGAAGCCTCCGGCCGTGCGCTCGAACGCGCTACCGCCATCGTGCACTCGGAACTCGAACGCGGCATCAGCGGCCTGGCCACGATCGGTTCGACGGCTCCCTTCGTCGGCCTGTTCGGCACGGTCGTCGGCATCATCAATGCGTTCCAGGGCATTTCGACTGAAAAGTCGACGGGTCTTGGCGCGGTCGCCGGTGGTATTTCCGAAGCGCTCGTCGCTACCGCTATCGGCCTTTTCGTCGCGATTCCCGCGGTCTGGATGTACAACTACTTCATCACCCGCATCAAGGCGTTTGATGTCGAGATGAGCAACTCCAGCTCGGAACTCGTTGACTACTTCCTGAAGAAGTCGCAGTCCCGCGCGGCAGCCAAGTAAGGCTGCGCGCCTCCGTCAGCGGCATTGCAGCAAGCGAGTTGAATTGGCAAGCCCAGGCATCCGGAGCCCCTCCCAGGGGGTTCCGGAGCCGGGCCAGCCAGCCGATTCGCAGAGGATCTTGGTCAGGAGAAACAGATTATGGCTGGTGGAATCAGAAAATCGGACACCGTCGTCAATGACATCAACGTTGTCCCCATGATCGACATCATGCTCGTGATGCTCATCATCTTCATGGTGGTCACCCCGATGCTCTCCAAGGGTATCAGCGTGGACCTCGTGAAGACCATGAACCCGATCGCCATGCAGGACGCCGATAAAGAAGACGCCGTGCTCGTTGCGGTTTCACGCGACGGCCGCGTCTATCTGGGCAGCGACCAGCTGGTGCCGGCGGACCTGCCGGGCAAGGTGCGGGATCTGCTTACCGGCCGTTTGAACAAAACGGTTTACGTCAAGTCCGATTCGCGCGCACGGTACGAGAAGGTGGTGGAAGTGGTGGATAATCTCCGGGCAGCAGGCGTTGATAATATCGGCCTGTTGACGGAACTGGACGCGAAAGCGAAGTCCCAGGCCGACGGCGCCGACGCCGGGTTGGGCGATTAGAGAAATTCAGATCGAACAGGCCCTATACCCGGCCCCCTGCCCCGCGCTGGCCCCGGGTTTCGGTCTAAAGGAGCTCTCATATGGGAATGAAAGTTGGTGGTGAAGGTGGTGCGGTAAGCGACATCAACATGGTGCCCATGATCGACGTACTGCTCGTACTGTTGATCATCTTCATGGTGATTACGCCGCTGACCCCGCGCGGTTTGGAAGCGCTCATCCCGCAACCGCCGCCGCCCGGCGCCACGCAGACGACCGCCGATGACCGCACCGTGGTCATCATTATTAACAAGGACACGACAATGGCGCTCAATACCGAACCGGTCAGCGCCGAACGCCTCGGCGAACGGCTGCTCGACGTGTTCAAGACGCGCGCCGAACGGGTCTGCTTCGTCAAGGGCGACCCCGACCTCGAATTCCAGTATGTCGCCAAGGCGATCGATATCGCCAAAGGCGCACAGATGGATAAGGTCGGTCTGATGACGGCCAAGATGGAAGCCGGCGAGTAAGCGCCTGGAGGTCACAGGATCATGATCAGAAATAAAGCTGTCCTGCTCGCGGCCGTCGCCGCTCTCAGCCTCTCGCTCTTCTCGGCCGGCTGCCGGAAACTGGAAGCCCGTGACAACCTCAACAAGGGCGTCCAGGCCTTCAAAGGCGCCAAGTATGCCGAAGCGGTCGAGTTCTTCAAAACCGCCATCGAACTGGACCCTGAATACCCCACGGCCCGGCTCTATCTCGCCACCGCTTACATGAGCCAGTACATCCCCGGAGCCGAGTCTCCTGAAAACCTGGCCTACGCGAAGAGCGCGATGGAGAACTTTGAACTCGTCCTCGAAACCGATCCCACCAACGCCACCGCCGTCGAGTCCATCGCCTCCCTCTTCTTCCTGCGCCAGCAGGGAGCCGCCAAGCTGGAGGACAAGATCGCCCTCCTCGGCGATGCCGAAAAGTGGTACAAGCGCCTCACCGAAGTAGAACCCACCCGCAAGGAAGCCTGGTACAGCCTCGGCGTGATCGCCTGGGCGAAATGGTACCCCGCCTGGATGGAAGCCCGCAACAAGGCAGGCATGAAGCCCGAAGCCCCTGGCCCCCTCAAGGACAAAAAACTCCGCGAGGAACTCAGCGAAAAGTATCTCGAAATGGTCAATACCGGCATCAAAAACCTGGAAAAAGCCCTCGAGATCGACGCCGAGTATGACGACGCGATGGCCTATATGAACCTCCTGCTCCGCGAACGCGCCGACCTGGCTGAACAGCCCGCTGCGTACGACGCCGACATCGAGGCCGCCGACAACTGGATGCAGAAGGCCCTCGAGACCCGCAAGATCAAGGCCGAACGCCAGCCCGCGGCGACCGGCATCGCCATGGAATAGCAGCCCAGCCTACTGCGCTAAACTAAGAGCGGGAGGTCCTCAGACCTCCCGCTTTTCTCTTTCCGGACTGATGGAACCCCCGGCTACTTCCGATCCCGACGCTTTGACGGCCCCCCCGCCCCCGGTCCCCGCCGTCCTGGCTGACTCCTTTGCGGCCCTCTGCCGCGATGTCCTCCTCTTCCGGCCCAACGAAGACATCTCCCCTCTCGAACGTGCATTTGCCTTCGCCTGCGAACGCCATTCCCATCAATTGCGCGCCTCGGGCGAGCCCTACATGATGCACCCGGTCGCCGTCGCCCGCATCCTCGCCGATCGCCGCATGGACATCGTCTGCCTTTCCACCGCCCTGCTCCACGATGTCCTCGAGGACACCGAAACGACCCTCGAGGAGATTCGACGCCTGTTCGGCGACGAGGTCGCCCGCTGCGTCAACGGCGTCACCAAACTCAGCAAAATCGAGTTGTCCAGCCGCGAGATCCGCCAGGCCGAAAGCGTGCGGAAGATGCTGTTGGCCATGGTGGAAGACATCCGCGTCATCCTCGTCAAACTGGCGGACCGTCTCCACAACATGCGCACCCTCTCCTCGCTCTCGCGTGAGCGCCAGGAGCGCATCGCCGCCGAGACTCTCGAACTGTACTCGCCCATCGCCCACCGGCTCGGCATGGGCAAACTGCGCGTCGAACTCGAGGACCTCGCCTTCCAGTACATCGAGCCGGCCGCCCATCAAATGGTCACCGGCGCAATCGAATCCCGCCGCGCCGCCAACGAGGAGTTCCTCCAGACCATCTGCCGGACCGTCGAGCGCAAACTCTCCCACGAAATGATCCCCGCCAGGGTCGAAGGCCGGATGAAACGGCCCTGGTCCATCTACCAGAAGCTCAAGAAGCAGCGCATCGAGATCGACCAGGTCTACGACCTGCTCGGCGTCCGCATCATCACCGACTCGGTCAAGAACTGCTATGCCGCGCTCGGCGTCATCCACAACGAATGGCACCCCATCCCAGGGCGGATCAAGGACTGGATCGCCATTCCCCGCCCCAACCTCTACCAGTCGCTCCACACTTCCGTGATGGGGCCGAAGGGCGTCTCCTTCGAGGTCCAGATCCGCACCGAAGAGATGCACCGCATCGCCGAGGAAGGCATCGCGGCGCACTGGAAGTACAAGGAAGGCCGCCGCGGTCGCGCCGAGGACGATCAGCGCATCGCCTGGCTCCGCCAGCTCGTCGAGTGGCAGCGCGAAATGCGCGACCCCGGCGACTTCATGTCCAACCTCAAGGTGGACCTGTACCCGGAAGAGGTTTATTGCTTCACGCCCAAGGGCAAAGTCGTCGTCCTGCCTCGTGATGCCACCCCCGTCGACTTCGCCTACGCCATCCATACCGACGTCGGCCACACCTGCACCGGCGCCAAGGTCAATGGCCGGATGACGCCCCTCAAGCACATCCTCCGCAATGGCGACATCGTCGAAATCCTCACCTCGAACAACGCTACACCCAGCCGCGACTGGCTCAGTTTCGTCAAAACCGCCCGCGCCAAGAACAAAATCCGCCACGTCATCAACGCCAGTGAGCGCGAAAAGGCCGTCGATCTCGGCGCCAAACTTCTCGAACGCGAGGCCCGGCGCCTTGGCGTCCCTCTCAGCCGTGTCTCGAAAGCGCAGATGGATTCCGTCGCCAGCGATTACGGATACAGCAAAACCGAGGACCTGCACGCCGCGCTCGGCTGGGGCAAGGTCTCCCCGCGCCAGGTCCTGACCAAACTCGCTCCGGAAACCGTCGAACCCGAAGCCCCGCCTCAGGCCCCGGCCTCCCCCCTCACCCCACAGGAGCGCGAAGCCTTCAAGGACTATGTCGTCCACGTCAAAGGACTCGACGACCTCCTCACCTACCTCGCCAAGTGCTGCAATCCCATCCGCGGCGAGCCCATTGTCGGCTACATCACCCGTGGCAAAGGCGTCGCCGTTCACTCGCGCACCTGCCCGAACGTCATGAACCTCATGTATGAGGCCGAACGCCGCATCGACGTCGAATGGGCCCGCACCGGAGCCGATTCCTTCCGCGTCCGCCTCGTCGTCCATACCGACGACCGCACCGGTATCCTGAATGCGTTGACCCAGATCCTGGTCAACGACAATATCAATATCCGCAGCGTCGAAGCCAAAGGCGACGAAAAGCGCTTCGACTCCGCAACCGTCGAAATGACCATCGAGGTCCGCGACAAAAAACAGCTGGAACGCACCGTCTCCGCCATGCGCCGACTCCCCGGCGTTCGCGACATCGAACGAGTCCACTGACGAGGAACCATGCCCATGCCTGCCCCCGTTTCCACCGATCCCCTCCACCTGGCTATCTCCAGGTCCAAAGGAATCACCATCGATTGGACCGACGGCCACACCAGCCGCCTCTCCAATGAACTCCTCCGCGACCACTGCCCCTGCGCTTCCTGCACCGGCGCCCACGGCACCCCGCCCCAGCGCACCAACTTCTCCACGGCCGCGGCCCCAGACCCCGCCAACCCCTTCCAGATGTTCACCCCCAAACCCAAAATCGTCAACGTCGAAGAGGTCGGCGCTTACGCCATCCGCATCCACTGGAATGACGGCCATAGCTCCGGCATCTACTCCTTTGAACACCTCCGCAAGATCGATCCGGACTCGCAGCCCGGCTAGCCGCGCCCATGTCTCCGCTGTTGCCCGCCCTGTTGCTCGCCGCCGCCGCCGCCCCTGCTCAAAACCCTGAATGGCAGGTCGTCTTCGCCGCCCACCGCGGCGGCATCGTGGAGGGCAAACCCGAAAACACCCTCGCCGCCTTCGAGTCCGCCATCCACGACGGCATCCGTGTCATCGAGATCGACCTGCGCGCCACCCGCGACGGCCACATCGTCATCCTCCACGATCCCACCCTCGACCGCACCACCAACGGCCGCGGACCCGTCACCGAAATGACCCTCGCCGAAGTCCGCCAGCTCGACGCCGGCGGCGGTCAGCGCGTCCCCACTTTCGAGGAGGTCCTCGCACTGTCGAAACGGACCGGCGTCAAACTCCTGCTCGATATCAAGGAAGGCCCCGGACTCGACAAGCGCCGCGTCGTCCGCCTCGTCGAACAGGCCGGCGCCGTCCTCGACGTCATCGCCGGTCCTCGCAGTCTCGACGACCTCCGCGAATTCCGCAGACTGAACCCGAACCTGCGCACGCTCGGCTTCATCCCTTCGCCCGGGGACATTGAACCGTTCGTCGCGGCCGGCGCCGATATCATTCGCCTCTGGCCCCGCTGGATCGAGGCCGATCCCGCGCTCGTTGCCCGCGTCCACCGCCTCGGTAAACCCGTCTGGACCACCGCCGGCGACGCCCCCCGCCCCGAACTCGAAGCCCTGATTCAGCGCGGCGTCAACGGCATCCTCGGCGACCGCCCCGCCCTGCTCCGCGCCATCGAACAGGACCGCCTCAAGGCCGCCCCGGTTCGCTGAGCCACATTCCCCGCAGCCCGTACAACTGGATCAGGTGATGATCCATGATCCGCTCCGCCGCGCCAGGCTCGATCGTCGTCGCATTGTCCGCGCCATAGCCTCCGTAAGCGGCTGAACGGATGTCGGGAATGTAGCCCGGCCACGGGTCCCCGGTGCTCTGCGTGTAACCGTAGAACAGCGGCGACGGCACATCCGCCTCCCGCTTCCACCGCGTCTGCATCGACAGGAACGGCTCGCCCGGCACTGTCGCGATCGCGATCTCTCCATTGATCAGAACCGTCGTCAAACCCACGCGGATCGTCTGCTGCTTGTCCCAACGGCCCTGGAATGTGAGCGTCTCAGTTCTGTGCCGGATCGACGCCGGCTTTGCCTCGCCCGCTGGAATGCGCCCGGCGGTCTTCAGGACCTCATCGGCCAGCAGATCGCCCATTCGCGTCATCGTGGCGAAGTCCTTCTCCGTGTCCCCGGACCGTCCCTGGAACAAAGGGTTCGTTTCCGCCGCCGCCCCCTGCACGAACATCGCCTGCACGCCCGGCATCGCCGCCTCCATCCGTCGCTGCAAAACGCCCGGAAAATCGCCCGAATATAGGCAATTCGTCGTCCCCAACGCCACCGGATGCGCCGTGTAATGCACGATCAGCGCCTTCGGCGCCCCATCGGCCGCCGCCACCTGTAACAACACAAACTCCGGATCCACCGGCCCGTGCGGCACCCGGTCCAGGTTGTCGAACAACGCCCGCGCCCGCCCGTCTTCGCGCAATAACAATCGGTTATACCCCAGCCGGATCGATCCCCGCGCCAGCGATAGCCGCGCCGGCGCCATCGCCGCCGCCGCCTCCCGCAGCACCCACAGCACCTTCTCCTCCACTTCCGCCAGATACGCCGAAGGCCTCTCCGACCCCAGAGATGCCGCCAGAAACGCTGGCGCCGAATGTGTGTGCGAAGGCGCCAGCAGCACCACCGGCAGATTCAATTCCGCCTTCGCCCGCGCAAAAATCCGCTCGCTCGCGATCGAACCCAGATCCATCGTCACAATCGCCATCCGGCTCCCACCCGCCTCCAGCACCAGCGCCTTCGCATACAGCGCATCATGCACCCCCGTCGCCGGTCCACACTTGCGGTTCCGGTACCCATACATCGGCCCGAACTGCGCCGGCGTAATCTCGATCCGCGCCAGACCGGCCAGCAGATCCTGCGCCGGCAGCGCCGCCGTCGCGAGGAATCCCGCCAACAGAAATCGAACTGCGTTCATGATGCCTCCCTTCGTGTTTCCTCGATTATGGACCGATTCCCTGCCCCGTGGGGAACTCTGTTACACTGCGGTTCGACGCCTCCTCCCCCACTTTCATGAGCGATTCCGCCCGCCTCCACCTCCTCTTGTTCGCCTACTACTACCCGCCCGAGAACACCTCCGGCGCCGCCCGCCCCGCCCGTCTCACCCGCTACCTCCCCGAAGCCAATATCCACTGCCACGTCATCGCCCACGGCCATCCACCCCCGGACCAGGCCCGGCCCGACACCACCTACGTCCTCCCCGGCCACGGCCGCCCCCTGCCCGAAACCCTCTGCCGCTTCACCCAGCGCTACCTTCTGCGCATCAATGAGCGCCTCGACTGGGTCCCCGCCGCCCTCGCCGCCGCTCACGATCACGCCCGCTCCCACCCCGTCGACGCCATCTTCTCCACTTCCCCGCCCCTCGCCCCCCACCTCGCCGCACTCGCCTTCCACCGCCACTCAGGCTTGCCCTGGATCGCCGATTTCCGCGATCCCCTCGCCGGCAACGCCACCCGCGTCCACCGCCTCTTCAACTACGACCCCGCCCTCGAACGGCGCATCTTCCGCCACGCCTCGCTCTGCCTCGCCAATACCGACGGTCTCGCCGACCAGTGGCGCCAGCGCCATCCCGCCCACGCCTCAAAAATCCATCTGCTCTGGAACGGCTTCGATCCCGCCGTCGCTCCGCCCTCCCCCCAACCTCGTCCGCCCGGTCCGAAAATCATCCTCCACGCCGGCTCTCTCTACGCCAACCGCCGTCCCGAAAACTTCCTTCACGCTCTGGCCGCCCTCGCTCAATCCGGTGACGTGAAACCCGCCGACTGGCAAGCCGTTCTCCTCGGTCCCACCGCCCCCGACACCTTCATCCACTCTCAATCCGAACGCGCCCAACTCGAAACCGCCGGCCTGCTCCATGTTGATAGCCGCCTCGCCTCCCGCGAAGAGGCCGCCCAGGCCCAGGCCGATGCCGACATCCTCCTCCTGCTCGATATCCCCGAGCGCGACAACTCCATCCAGGTCCCCGCCAAACTCTTCGACTACGCCCGCACCGGCCAGCCCATCATCGCCTGGACCCCCGATGGCTCCCCCGCCCGCCGCCTCCTTGAACAGGCCGGACCCGACGTCCTCTGTCTCTCCCCGCTCACGCCCACCGCCGAAGCCGCCGCCCGCCTCGCTGCTTTCCTCCGCCGCCCGCTCACCCGCCGCCCGCTCAACCCCGCCTTCGCCGAAGCCTTCGACGGCCGCCGCCAGGCCCTCACGCTCGCCTCCGCCATTCGGGCTCTCAAACGAATATAGTGTCTCCATGACCCCCTCCCGCCGCTTCTTCATGCAGGGCGCCCTCGCCGCCGCCACCACCGCCCGCGCCTCCGCGAACGATCGCATTCGCCTCGGCGTCATCGGCTGCGGCGGCATCTCCCGTTCCGTCACCAACGCCTTCCTCGCCTCCAAGGAAGTCGAAGTCGCCGCCATCTGCGACGTCGATGACCAGTGCATCGCCAACACCCTCAAACGCCTCGAATCCGAAGGCCACCCCCGCCCCGCCACCGCGAAAGACTTCCGCCGTGTCATCGAACGCAAGGACATCGACGTCGTCGCCGTCTGCACCCCCGATCACTGGCACGCCATCCCCACCCTCGCCGCCTTCCAGGCCGGCAAGGATGTCTACGTCGAAAAGCCCCTCGCCACCTCCATCGGCGAAGGCCGCGTCCTCCGCGATGCCGCCCGCCGCTACAATCGCGTCGCCCAGATGGGCACCCACTGGCGCAGCGGCGAACACTACGCCGAAGCCGTCGAATTGGTCCGCTCCGGAAAGATCGGCAAAGTCCGCCAGGTCCGCTGCTGGGCCTACCTCGACTGGGTCAAAGACGCCGGTAATCCCCCCGACTCCCCCGTCCCCGCCGGCGTCGATTACGACCTCTGGCTCGGCCCCGCACCCGCCCGCCCCTTCAACAAAAACCGCTTCCATTTCAACTTCCGCTGGTTCTGGGACTACGCCGGCGGTCTCATGACCGACTGGGGCGTCCACCTCATCAACATCGCCCTCTGGGCCATGGGCCCCGAATGGCCGAAGAGCGTCGTCGCCTCCGGCGGCAAGTACCTCCTTCAGGACAATACCGAAACCCCCGACACCCAGATCACCGTCTACGACTTCCCCTCGTACACCCTCATCTGGGAGCACCAGGTCCAGTGCGGTCTCGGCCCCGACCGCCGCGAGCACGGCGTCATGTTCACCGGTTCCGACGCCACCCTCATCCTCGATACCAGCGGCTGGGAAATCATCGCCGAACCCCTCAAACGCGGTTCCATGGTCGAAATGCGCCGCCGCTCCCGCACCACCGAAACCATGCGCGCCCAGCACGCCCGCAATCTCCTCGATTGCATGAAATCCCGCCAGCCCACCGTCGAAAACCTCGATGTCGGCCACCACGTCTCCGCCGTCGCCCACCTCGGTAACCTCGCCCTCCGCTCCAAATCGCGCATCGAATGGGATGCCGATACCGCCCAGGTCCCCGGCAACGCCGCCGCCAACGCCCTCGTCACCGCCCGTTATCGCGCCCCCTGGAAGCTGGACTAAGGCAGCACTTCGATCGCCCGCAACCGCCGCCCCTCGGCTTCATACTCGACACGCACCCGCAGCGGCGCCGGCAGCGCCCCGCACTGGAGTTCCAGCGCCCCCGAACGGCCCGTGATCCGCACATTGTCCGGTTGATCCAGCGTCAGCCACTCCGCCCCGCCGGCCGTGTCGATCCGCGCCCGCGGCATCGGACCCTCGCACTCCAGATACGCGAACAACCCCGTCACCGACGGCAGCGGCGGCGCTACCTCTTCCACCACCTCCGTCCCATTCCGTCTGATTCGCGGCCGCGTCTCCAACGTCGGTCCCGCCCCCGCACCCTCCGGCAGACTCGCACCCGTCGCCAGTTGCTCGCTGAACCGCTGTGCCGCCGCCCGCTCCTCCTCTGTCTTCGCGAACTGCAACCACCGCCCCGCCGCCACCTTCGCCTGCTCCACTTGCCCTGTCTGCCAGTTCGCGTACGCCGTCAATTGAAACAGCCGCGCCGCTTCGTTGGGCGTCACCTTCTTCACCACCGCGAGCGTACTCACCGCCGCCGGTCCCCGCCCATCCCGCAATTGCGCCGATGCCAACTCCAGCCTCGCCTCCACCCGCTCCGGATCCCGCTGCACCAGCAACTCCAGCATCGCCGTCGAATTCTCCCCACCCAGCCTGCCCCCATCCCACAACAGCCTCGGCGACCGGTCCCCCAGCTCGAACGCCTTCTGAAAATGTTCCCGCGCCGCCCCGGCGTCCCTGGTCCGCCACAACAGATACCCCAGCGCTTTGTACGCCTCCGGACGCTCCGGCGCCTGCGCGATCAAACCCTCCAGCTTCGCCCGCGTTTCACCCTCCCTCCCCTGCCGGTCTCCAATCGACGCCAGCAGCACCGCCGCGTCATACGCCCCCACCGCCTCCATCTTCTTCTCCGCCCGGACGCGCTTCATTTCTACATCAAATAGCGCTCCATGAAAGACATCCCCCCGGTAATATCGCTCCACATCCTTCTCGACGGCATCCACCGGTTTCCCATATACCTTCTGAAATGCCTCCGCCTCGCTCGCCCCGCCCGCCACTTCCTGCACCAGCCGCGCGAACCCCGGCCGGTACTCCTCTTCCAGCGTCAACATGTGGACCAGCGCCCACGACTGGCTGTAAAACCGCGGAGCGAGCTTCGGATCCTGGTAATATTCCGACTCCGGTTCCACCCCGAAAATCACCGGGAGCGGTATCCATTTTTCCATCAGCAGCAACTCCCGCCGCCCCGGCGGCAACTTCCCCGCCAGCACCTTCGCCCCCCGTGGCTCCAGCGTCGAGTAATACTCCGCCAGCCCCTCGTTCAGCCACAGCGGCAGCTTCAACCCCGCGTGATTCACCAGCAAATGCACATACTCGTGAATCGCCACCGGAAACGCCCCCTGCCCGAGCGGTCCGAAGACGATCAGGTCTTCGCCCGTTCCGCCACGGTAGAACGCCGGCGTCCGCTCATTCGGCTGGTACTGCCGGTATTCCTTCCGGTCGCCGAAAATCACGATTCGCACCGTCTCCGTCCTCGGCCGGATCGTCGGCAATGCCTGCAAGAAAAATGCCCGCACCCGCTCAAAATCGTCCAGATACGACCGCGCCCGCCTCTCCCCCGCGCTCGAATACACCGTAAAGTTCTCGGACTCCACCCGAATCCACTGGCTCTCTTGCGCCGAAACCGCCAGTCCACCCGCTATTAACAGACAAATCAGGAGCCGCATCGCCCCAATCTATATCACATTTCCGACAGTGCCATCGCTGCCGCGAACCCGGAAAGAAACGCCCCTTCCACCCCCGGAAAGCCGAATCCATCCCCAGCCAGCACCAGCGGCCCCGGCTCTTTCATCGCCAGACACGGCTCCGCTTCCCGTGTCTCCGCCATGCTATACCGCCACCGGTGCAACTGCCACTCCCGCACCCCGGACCCGCCCAGCCAGCCCTGCGCCGCCTCCAGCATCAGCCCCGCCACCCGTTCGGCTGGCTCGTCGTAGTGGCTGCTCGTGAACGCCGCCGTCGCATGGATCGTCACCGCCCCCGGCCCTTCCGTGATCCCCTTCCGCGCATTGTCCGCTATCCACTGCACCGGCCCCTCTCCCGGTTCCACGAATCCCGCTTCGCCCAGTCCCGAATCGCCGTCAAGCGCCGCCATCAGTGCGAAACAGGACGTGTACCGGATCCGCTTCAGACGCCCCTCCATCCGGCCCGCCACCCCACCCAGTAATTCCAATGCCTGCGGCACCGGCGCCGTCACCACCAACCCCGCCCCGCAATGCTCTTCACCGGCCTCCGTCCGCAGATGCCATTCCCCGCCCCGCCAGGCCATCTCCACTATCCTGCTGTTCAAACGGACGTCCAACACCGCCGCGAGATATTTCGGGATCGCGTTCATCCCTGCAACCCCCCGGTATCGCGCCCGGCCCCCCTCCCGGAACCACTCCTCCGCCACCCCCGCGGCCCGCCATCCCTCCACTGCCGACCGGAATCTCGGCGACGTCGCCGTCAAATACTGCGCGCCGTGGTCGAATCTCTGCCCGCCGATCCGCCGCGTCGCCATCCGGCCTCCCGGCCCTCTCCCCTTTTCCAGAACAGTCGCCTGCCCTCCCAGCGCCTGCAAATGTCTGGCCGCGGTCAGCCCCGCGAGTCCTGCACCCACAACGAGATACTTCATAGCGCGCACCACACCGCTTTGCCGATGCTGGCAACGCGGTGTGGGATGAATTTTTTTTCGAGGGAATTAGTGGCGGATCGGGCCGAGGGGGGTCATGGCGGCGTCAAAATCGATCTCGGGGCCGCCTGCGTTGGGGTTTTCCTGCTTCTCGACTTTGCGCTGTTCGCGGCGTTCCTGCTTTTCCTGCTGTTTATCCAGACGGGAAAGTTCGCGCTGGCGCTTACTGAACGTAGTGAAGGATCGACGTGCGATGGGAGTCTCCTTTCGGTCGAAGGGAAATGCACGGCCCGTGATGCTCAGGCCAAAAACCGGCCTCCGCCGGCCAACGCCTCGCTGGCGTCCTCAACCATTGTAGCAGGTATCCTCCGATCTTCACCCCCGTCCCAGCACCCATTCGATCCCTCCCAGCAGATGCCGCCGCAGCAAAGCATCACTGTAATGCTCGATTTTGTGCCCCAGAGCCGAATAAAACACCCTCCCGCGGCCAAATCGATGCGCCCACGCCAGCGGCAACGCGTCTCCGAACCGCTCGCCCGGATACTCCGCCTTCTTCGGATCATCCAGTTTCGCCGGGTCCGTCACCAGCAAAACCCGCATTCCCGGCGCCAGTTCGTTGTTGTAGTAACACTCGTCGTCCCACTCGAACGCCGCAGGCAACCCCCGCGTCGCCGGATGGTCCGGGTCCGCCACCCGCACCGTGAATGTCTGCATCCGCGGATGCCTCACGAATCGCCCCCCCATGATCTTCGGAAACTCCGCCCACTGCCTCTCGCTCGCCGTCGCCGAATGGATCCCCGCCAGTCCCCCGCCCTCCTCCACGAACGACCGGAACGCCGACCGCTGCGCCTCGCTCTCAAACGCCTCGTTGTTCGAATTCGAAAACACCAGCGCCCGGTACTTCTTTAGATTCTGCACCGTGAACACCGCCGGATCGGCGGAATGATCCGCGGCGAACCCGTGCTGGGCCCCCAGTTCCTGAATCATCGCCACGCTCGCCTCAATGTTGTCATGGACATAGCCCTTCCCGTTCGTCACATGATTCCGCGTGTAGATCAACACCCGCGGAGTCTGCGCTCCCAGCAACGGAGCCATCAACAAAGCCATCGTCCGGCGTCGATTCATAGCGCCTCGTATTGTATGACTTTCTAGCGCCGCCCCGCCTGGTCCGGCATCCCTTCTACACGATGCGCCTTCTCCCCCTCGCCCTCGCTCTGTCCTTCATCCCCGCCGCTCCGGCGGAAAACACCTGGCCCCAGTGGCGAGGTCCCTTGCGCACCGGCGAAGTCCCCGGCGCTTCCGAGTGGCCCGCCTCTCTCGCCCGCCTCGATCGCCTCTGGCGCGTCGAACTCGACAAAGGCTTCCCCGGTCCCATCGTGACCGAAGACCGCGTTTTCGTCGCCGAAACCGCCAATACCGACACCGAACTCGTCCGCGCCCTCGACCGCAAATCCGGCCGCGAACTCTGGCGCGCCTCCTGGAAAGGCAAAATCTCCGTCCCCTTCTACGCCAAACGCAGCGGCGACTGGATTCGCGCCACCCCCGCCTGGGACGGCGAAGCCCTCTATGTCGCCGGAATGGAAGAGGTTCTTGTCGCCCTCGACGGCAAAACCGGCAAAGAGCGGTGGCGCGTCGATTTCCCCCTGCGCTTCGGCACCCCCAAACCCGAATTCGGTTTCGCCAGTTCACCGCTCGTTCACGGCGAGTTCATCTTCGTTCAGGCCGCCAACGCCCTCGTCAAACTGCGCAAAAAAACCGGCGAAACCGTCTGGCGCACCCTCGAAAACCGCGAAAACATCTTCGAAAGTGGCGCTTTTTCGTCGCCTTTCCTCGCCCGGACCAACGGCCGCGACGTCCTCCTCGTGCAGAGCAGGACCACCCTGCATGGCGTCGACCCCGAGTCCGGCAAAGAGATCTGGTCCCAACCCGTGCCGAACTTCCGGGGCATGAATATTCTCACCCCCGTCGCCTACCGCGATGGCATCTTCACCTCAAGCTATAGAAACGAAAGCTACTTCTACCGCGTCCGCCCCGACCAGTCCGTCGAAGAAGTCTGGCGCAACAAGACCAAGGGCTACATGTCCACCCCCGTTGTCATCGGCGACTTCGTCTACCTCCACCTCCACCTCCAGAGCCAGCGCTTCACCTGTCTTGACCTCCGGACCGGTGAAACCCGCTGGACCTCCCCCCAACCCTTCGGCCAGTATTGGTCGCTCGCCGTCCGTGGCGACAAGATCCTCGCTCTCGACGAACGCGGCCAACTCCTGCTGGTTCGCGCCAATCCGGATCAGTTCGAACTGCTCGACTCCCGCGATGTCACCGAGTCCAGCGCGTGGGCACACCTGGCCGTCGCAGGCGAAGAGGTCTTCATCCGCGACCTGAACGGTATCACTGCATATCGCTGGAAGAAATAGCCTTAACGATACTTGCGCAGCACCGCCAGGAGCCGTCCCTGAATCTGGACCTTCTCGGCCGGAACCCGGATCGGTTCCATTGCGCTGTTTGCCGGCTGCAACCGGATCACCGTCCCGCCGTCCTCCCGGTAGATCCGTTTGAGGGTTGTTTCCGATCCATCCACCAGCGCCACCACGATCTCGCCGTCCCTCACCTGGGTGGTCCGCTGCACGAGGACATAGTCCCCGTTCAGAATGTGGTCTTCGATCATCGATTCGCCGCGAACTTCCAGCGCAAACGTGTTCGAATCCGCACTGAAATCCGCAAAATCGAGCGATTCGGGGTTGTTGATCGCTTCCACCGGCGCGCCGGCGGCAATCCTCCCCAGCAGAGGCACTTCCCCGCCCGAGTGCCCCGGACGCAACCTCTCCCGCTCTTCCCGCTTGTAGTCCGCCGAAATCTCGATTGAACGGCTTTCATTGAACCTGCGCTGCAGGTAGCCCTTCTGTTCGAGCGCTGTGATGTGTTTGTGGACCGTTGCCAGCGAGGCCAATCCCACCCCGCTGGCGATCTCCTCAAAGCTCGGAGAATAACCGCGCTCCTCCGAGAATTGAACGAGGAAGTCCAGAACTTCCTTTTGACGAGGTGTCAGAGCCATACGCCCAGTCTGGGCGAACATGGAGCGAAAGTCAAGCGAAAACTGTGGATATCAGTTACGCCCGCACAACCCCGGCGTCGGACACGCCGCCCCGCAAGGCATCGGTCCCGCCGCCGCCGCCGGCGACCCCGCCTTCGCGTGCGCCGCAAACGTCGACAGTTCCTTCTCGGCCCCTGCCGCCCCGCAGGACGGGCACGCCAGCTCCAATTCGTCGGACTCGCGGCGAATCAGCTTCTCGAAGCGGGTCCCGCAACCCGCGCACTTGTACTCGAATATCGGCATCGTCAGGGTCCTGTAAAACGCAAGATCTCTTCCACGATTTTATCAACCAGCGCGCGCCCCGCAAAAGAGTTCATGTTGGCGTGATTCAGGTAGATCGAGAACGCCCACCGGGGCCGTTCGCCGTTCATGATGTAGCCCGACAGGCCGGTCACGTGCGCCAGCGTCCCCGTCTTCGCCCGGACCCGGTCCGCCCCCGGCACTTTCCGGAACCGGTAGCTCAACGAACCGTCCTCCCCGCCCACCGGCAAGGTCGCCAGAAACACGCCTGCGTGCTCCGTCCCGGCCATCCACTCGAGCAGGCGCGTCGTCGCCGAAGCGGTCACCAGCGTCTTTCTCGACAGACCGGACCCATCGAAGAGGTCATGGTGATCGTTCGGAATCCCCAGTGTGCGCAGAAAGACGGTCATCTCCTCCAAAGCCGCCTTGCGGGTGCCTTCCCCTCGCGCCACCCTCGCCGTTTCGCGCAGCACCACCTCGGCATGCAGGTTCTGGCTCACTTTGTTCACCACCTGCAGCACCTGGCTCAGTGGCGGCGACATCCGCCGCGCCAGTTCGACGCCTTCCGGCTCAACGTATACACCGCCGGAATACCGGTGCCGGGCCCGCGCCGCGCCGTGGAACCGGACCCCCTTCTCCTCGAGTATCTTCTGGAATAACTGGGCCGCCGCCAGCGCCGGATCGTCGAACGCCAGACGCTGCGTCACCGGCGATCCCCCCACCGGCAGCGTCCCCGACACCCGGAACACCATCGAACCCGGAGTCCGCTCGATCTCGAGCGCATTCGGCACGCCCACGCCCGCCTTCACCGTGTTGTGGACCGTCACCCCCTCCCAGGGGGGAAAAACCGCCACCGTCACCGGTTCCCCTGCCCGTCGCGGCGGGCGGACGGACAACACAAATGAATTATCGTTCACCATCAACGCGCTGGCCGCCGTGCCGTATTCCCAAACCGTGTCGTCCACGGTCCAGCCTTCCGCGTGCGGCTCGAACGGATACAGGGTGTCGTCCCCCACGACGCCGCCACCGGAGACCCCGCGAACGCCCGCCGCCACCACCTCGTCCGCGAGCGCTTCCAGCGGCCCCAGCGCCGGCAGCGGTTTTGCGTCCTTCAGGTACGGGTAGGTTCGCCCCGAAAGCGATGGATCGCCGCCGCCCACCAGCACCAGCGGACCCGCCACCACGCCCTCGGCGTCCGGACCGGACCCGGCCAGCACCCGCGTCACGAAGCGGTGGTCCGGCCCAAGCCGCGTCAACGCCAGAGCGGTCGTCAACAGCTTCATGTTCGAAGCCGGCGCGAATGGAATCAACACGTTGTGGGCATAGACCGTCTGCTTGGACGCGAGGTCCCGGACATGTACCGACCAGATGGCGCGCCGCGCCTCCGGCGCCTCCAGTTGCGCGTCGATCGCTTTCCCCAATGGCTGAGCGTCCACCGCCACAGCCCCGAATGCCAGAACGAAAAGGGCTCGCCACATTGTATTTCAGTGTATCCTGAGGCCATGCCCGGGCTGAGCCTGCTCCTCGTTTTCGCGATGGCCGCTTTTGCCGGTGGCCTCCAGCCCAAACTCAATCCCGGCGATTACCCCCATCAACTCGCCCTGGCCGATGGCGGCGTGGTCGCGTTCGAGTACCATGGCCGGGGACTGCCCGCTGCCCCAGGCGCCGGCAACCCCGTGTTTCTCGGCGAACATATCGTTCTGGAAGTCGCTTATTATCCCCCAAAAGGCGTCCAAAACACGCTCCGGGGCGGCAATTTCCTCTTCCGGATCGACAAGATGAAGCACGGATTCGCGCCCGAACCGCCCTCGATGGTCGCCGCCTCTCTCAAGTACTCCGAGTGGGGACCCCACCGCGGATTCGAAGCGGGAGGAAGGGCCGGCCCGGTCATACTCGCTCCTGGTGGAGGCCAGTCCCGGCGGTTTCCCGGCGACCCCGTGCCCGTGCCGCGCCGGGGGCCGACCACCACCACCACCCGGAGTGACGACAAACCCGACCCCCAGGAACTCGAAGCCGCAGCCGTGACCGAGGCCGCCTTCCCGGAGGGCGAAACCGGGCAGGCCGTCGCGGGCTATTTCTACTACCGCTGGGGTGGCAACCTCAAGAAAATGAAGCGTCTCGTGCTGGAATTCACCGGACCCGGCGGACCTGCGACGTTCGAGATTCCCCTGCGCTAACCCGTTCAAAACAGGCTGATTTGCTCCCCCGGCGCCAGCGCCGGCCGCAGTTGCCCCAGATCGTCCACCAGCCACCCCAGACGCCGGCGCGCCGCCGCGGCCTCGCCGTGCAATCCCCGGCGCACGGCCTCCTCGACAATTCGCCGCCAATACCACGCCGCCTCTTTCCGCCGGCCGAGATCCTCACAAAAGCGCGCCGCGCGCTCACCCAACGCCGAAGCCAGCCCGAAATCCGTCCTGGCGGCCGCTTCAAAGGCCCGGAAGCCCTCGCCGAGGCTCCATCGCGGCCCCCGCGGGTCCTCCCGCCACCCGCCGAGTGCATTGTGGACCGCCCGGGCATACCCGAGGGGATCGCCGCCCGGTCGCGGAGCAATGACCCGAACGGCTTCCCCTGCGGCGTCGTGCGCGTCGACCAGGCCAGCTGCCAGCAACTCCTGCAGAGCCACCCGTCCGGCCACCCGGACCGGAGCCACATTCCGATCGCACAAACTCAGTAATAACAGAGCGTTGACGGCATCACTCTGAAGTGGTTCATGAACTCGCGGCGCTCTCGCCGGCAATGCCAGACCCTCACCGGAATCCCGTGAGGTGGTCACCACCGACGTTCGCCAACCCGGTTTCCATTCGACTGGCGCCACGCCCGCCAGGTCGTCCAGAACGACCAGCAACCGCCGTTCCTCCAGCACCGGCGCGATATCGTCGTCCTCGGCAACGCCCAATTGGCCGGCCAGTTCCGCCTGCACCACGTCAGCGGGGCGGTCGCCGCAACTGACCCAGACGACCGCCCGGAATTGCCCCGCCGCCTCGCGCGCAAACTGATGAACGAGCGTGGTTTTCCCTGCGCCGGCCGGCCCCCGGACGGCCATGTTGCCGGGTCTGTCCACCAGGGCCGTCCACAGAGCCTCCCGCTCCGCCTCCATGCCGGCGAAGTGCGGGAGAGCGGCCGGTTCGAAGGCCCGGGCGCTCCAGTTCGCGTGCAGAGCCTGGACCCATTCGACCAGACGCCGCTCGTCCCCCGGCCGGAAGAAGGCAAATCGTTCCAGGAGTTTGGGATAGCGGCACGACTGAGCCAGAAACAGGGCCGCCGGGGGCGCCGACCGGCTTTCGAGATGCTTGAGCAAGGGCGCCCACTGGTCGCGCGACGCATCCTCCGGAACGATCTCCGGATCGAGCAGCAGAACCACGGCGGAGGCGTCCACACCGTCTTCCCAACCATCGAGGACGGTCTCTCCGGGGCTGGCCTGCCAGCACTCGACCCGCGCTTCCGCGCCCCAGTCCAGGCGCGCGGCCAACGCCATCGCGGCATCATTTTGCGCGCGGCTGTGGCCCAAAAACACCCTTAACATGCTCTTCCAACCCTCCGTTAAGGCTTAAGAACCGCGATAAAGTCGAGATTGCGGTACAACTGCTTGTAGTCGAGTCCGAAACCGATGACGAACCGGTCGGGGATCTCGAAGCACCGGTAGTCGATCTGCAGCGGGACGATCCGCCGCGCGCGGCGGTCCAGGAGCGTGCAAAGACCGATCGAGTTCGGCCCTCGCCCCGCCAGGGTCTGCAGCAGATACCGGGCGGTGAATCCGGTGTCGACGATGTCTTCGACCAGCAGCACGTCTTCGCCCTCGATCGGGTCATCCAGATCCTTGGCGATTCTGACGACTCCGGGCGCTCCGGAACGGTTGGAGAAGCTGGAAATCGCGAGAAAATCGGTTTTCACGGGGACGGTCAGCGCGCGGGCGAGAGCGGTCAGGAAGAAGACGGAGCCCTTCAGGACGCCCACCAGTTTCAGATTGCCGTCCGGGTACCGCTCCGAGATCTCGGCCGCGACTTCGGCGATCCGCTCCCGGATCTGGGCTTCGGTGAAGAGCACCCGTTCGATGGAGGGCAGAGTGGGCTGTTTCATGGACGCGGCTATACCGTCTGCTTTTCGAGCAGGCCATACTTGAAGACGAGATGCTGGAGGTCCTTCTGGTAGAAGACCTGGATCTGGACGTGGGGGTATAACTCTTTCAAAAGACGGACCTTCCGGTTCTTCCGGGTGACGAGTGACTGTTTCATCGCCGTCAGTTCGACGTAGAGATCGGACTCGGGCAGATAGAAGTCGGGCGTGAAGCTTTCGCGGACTTTCCCGTCGTCATCCCAGGCGATCGGAAACGACTTCGGCTCATATTCCCAAGCAATCCGGTAGAAATCCAGGAGATTGGCGAAGATCTCTTCGCTGGGATGGCTGAACTCGGCGCGATGCATCCGGGCAGGCCCCTTGGGGTGGATACCGACCCTGGCGAGTCTGAGGCGCAGATCGAACTGGGACTGGGCCTCGGCGGCCTTGGACAACAGTCCGATCTCGGGCAGCGAGAGGGTGTTGGCGGCCGATTCAATGATGGCGGCGAGGTGGGCGCCATCCATCGAGGCGGCGTTCAGGGTCAGATCGAAGGACTCGCCGGGGGCGGTTGCGCGGCCGAACCGCCGGCGGCGCTGGGTCCGCGTTTCGGCGTCGCGCATTTTGACCTGCTTGAGGGCCGCGGTCCGGTCGAGGCGGTCGTCCAGCATGACGTTGCCGGTCCGGCGGTTTTCGGGGGCCACGACGCGGACGCGCAGCAGAGCCGGGAAGCGGGGGAAGAGCAGTTCAGCACCATCGACGCCGACCACCAGATTCTCTTCCGTGGCAAGCCGGAGGAGGATGGATGCAGCCATCCAGGGCCAGGCTTTGTCGGGGAAGCCCGCGGCCGGGGCGAACTCTTCCTCGATCATCTCTTCGAGGCGCTCTGCCCCCAGATGGATGAAGCCCATTCTCTGCGCGGTCAACCGGGCCACCTCGCGCGTGCGGCAACCGGGTTCGCCAGAGATCGTAATCACCGCCATTGCAGAGAGCCGGGCAGTTTCGCCTCTCCCGCATGATAGCGTAAAAGACAATCATGTTGACCATCTCCCGCAGGCGATTCGCCCAAACATTTTCGACACTGCTTGTCGCTCCCGCGGCCTGGGCCGCCGGGCAGGAAATCGAGGCCGATGTCGTGATCATCGGGGGCAGCACCGGAGGCGTTGCCGCGGCGCTGGCGGCGCTCCGGATGGGCCGCCGGGTGATTCTGACCGAGGAGACCGCCTGGATTGGCGGACAGTTGACTTCGCAGGGTGTCCCGCCGGACGAACACCCCTGGATCGAGGGCTTTGGCGCCACGCGGGCGTACCGGGCCTACCGGCAGGCGGTGCGGCAATACTACTTCGATCATTACCCGTTGACCGTCGAGGCCCGGAGCAACCGCCATCTGAATCCGGGGGGCGGGAGTGTTTCGCGCCTTTCGCACGAGCCGAAGGTGTCGCTGGCGGTGCTGGAAGCGATGCTGGCCCCGTATGTGACGGCGGGGCGGCTCGCTCTGCTGACCTCGCACCGGCCGGTTGCGGCCGGCATGCAGGGGGACCGGGTCCGTGCGGTGACGGTGGAAAGCACGGTGACGGGCCGGCGCCGGACGCTGTCGGGCCCATACTTTCTGGATGCGACCGAGTATGGTGATCTGCTTCCTCTGACGAAGACGGAGTTCGTCACCGGTTTCGAGTCAAGAAAGGAGACCGGGGAGCCCCATGCGCCCGAACAGGCGCAACCGGAGAACCATCAGGCGTTTACCGTTTGTTTCGCGGCCGGTTATGACAAGGACGCCGACCGGACGATCGAGAAGCCGCAAAACTACGCATTCTGGCGCGATTATGTGCCACAAATCACGCCCAAATGGCCCGGTAAGCTGCTGGATTGGACGTACAGCGCGCCGGCGACCCTGGCGCCCAGGGAACTCGCCTTTGACCCGACGCGCGATGGCAGTGAGCCGGGCCGGTTGAACCTCTGGATTTACCGCCGGATCGTCCGGGCAGAGAATTACGAACCGGGCTTCGCCAAAAGTGGGGTCACGATCGTCAACTGGCCCCAGAACGACTACCTGCTGGGCAACCTCTATGGAGGATCGCCGGAGGAGAACGCGCGGCATCTGGAAGGCGGGCGCGAGTTGAGCCGCTGCCTGCTGTACTGGATGCAGACCGAGGCGCCCCGCCCGGACGGCGGGGCGGGCTGGCGGGGTTTGCACTTCTGCCCGGAGATCATGGGCACGGAGGACGGTCTGGCGATGTATCCGTACGTGCGCGAAGCCCGGCGGATCCTGGCCGAACGGATTGTAACGGAGTTGCATGTCGGTACCGATGCGCGGATGCAGGCGACAGGCAAATCGCGGGAGGAAGTGACGGCGACGGCGTTCGACGACAGTGTGGGGATTGGGAGTTACCGGATCGATCTGCATCCGTCGACGGGGGGCGATAACTACATTGATTTCAGTTCCCTGCCCTTTCAGATCCCGCTGGGGGCGCTGATTCCGAAGCGGGTGGAGAATCTGATTCCAGCCTGCAAGAATCTGGGCGTGACCCACTTGACCAATGGATGCTATCGTTTGCATCCGGTGGAATGGAATATCGGGGAGAGTGCCGGGGCGCTGGCGGCGCACTGCGTGGCGGAGAAGCAGGCGCCGAGGCAGGTGCGGAACAACCAGAAGTTGTTGCGGGCATTTCAGTCGGTGCTGACGGCGCAGGGGGTGGAACTGGAGTGGCCGCGGGTCCGGCCACGCTAATGATCATATATTTCGGTCACGCGTAACCGATCAGGCGATGGGATTCGCCTAGAATGATGTGACCCGACGTCAGAAAAAGCTCCTGCTGGTTGATGACGACGAGGAGTTGGTACAGCAATTGCTGGATGCGATGCCTGCGCTTGGATTCGAGGTGGAGGCGGCCCCGGACGGGCCACGCGGACTGGCGAAAGCTCTTCTCGGCGGATTTGACGCCATTGTTCTTAATTCAGTGCTTTCAGGATTCGATGGATTTTCCCTACTGGAGACGGTGCGCCGGCAGTATCCGGTTCCGGTGGTGATGCTGTGCCCGCCATTGCCGGGGTTAAGTGACCCTCGGCGGCGGCCGGACGCGTATCTTCCGAAGCCATTTCGACCTACAGAGTTAGCCAGGCAGGTGCAAGAATTACTAAACCCTAGGGTGGCCGCGCCGGCGGCCTAGAGGGTCAGGAGCCGCGGATTTCGAACGACTCGAGGCGGCCCTGGTTGCGGAGGTAGAGTCTGCCGCCGCACACCACCGGGTAAGCCCAGGCGGGATAGCCCTGGTCGTCGAGTCGAAACCTTCCGTGTTCCCGGTACCCTTCCGGTGTCGCGTCGGCGAGAGCCGCCGTGCCATTTTCGCCCAACAGATACAACTGCCCATTGGCTGCTGTCAGGCAGCCTTTCCCCGTGCTGCGATCGCGCCAGACGACCTTGCCGGAGGCGAACTCCATGCAGGTGAGAATGGCATTGGAGAAGCCGTAGAGGTGGTCTCCGAGGAGCACGACGCCGCCATGGTGATTCATCATGTCGCGGGAGAAGTAGACTTCGCGGGAAGCGATGCCGCCGCCGGAGGAAGTGAGTTCGAGGAGGCCGCATCCGGTTCCGTAGGCGGAGGTATAGAAGGCCCGGTTGTTGTGGAAGACGGGGGTGGTGCAGTTGGCGGTCCCGTTGGCGGGGCGTTCGTAGCGCCAGAGCAGTTTGCCGTCGCTGGCGCGCACGCCGACGCCGGCGCGGGAGGTCAGTTGGAGGTAGCAGCGGACGCCGGCGGCATCGGCGATGATGGCGGAGGCGTAGCCGGCGCCGTCGTTCAGATCGGCGGACTTCCAGATGGTCTTGCCGGTGGATTTTTCGAGGGCGACCATGCCGGCGGCGCGCCCACCCGGGGTGACGATCAGTTTGTCGCCATCGATGAGGGGCGATTCGCTGAGCAGCCAGTAGGGATTCGAGCCGCCAAACTCCTTCAGGATGTTCTTTGACCAAACGATTTTGCCGTCGCTGGAGGAGAGGCAGGCCAGATCGCCGTTTTCGGTGAGGACGAAGAGGCGGTCGCCGTCGATGGTGGGGGTGGAGCGGGGTCCGCTGCCACGGTCGTTGTTGCCTTGGGCGCCGACGGGGGTGGACCAGAGTTTGCGTCCGGAGGCGCGGTCGAGGGCGTGGACGAGGCTTTCGCGGCCGGTGCCGCCCTGGAGGTAGATGCGCGGACCGGACATGGAGACGGAGCCATAGCCGGCCCCGAGTCCATCGGTGCGCCAGAGGCGTTTGGGGCCGCCATCGGGCCAGCGGGTGAGCAGGCCGGCTTCGGCGGAAACGCCGTCGCGGCGGGGGCCGCGCCACTGGGGCCAGTCCTGACTGGCGGCCCTGATTGAGCCGACGGGCCATGCCGCGGCCGTGAACATTCCGAGCGCCTGTCGCCGGTTCATCATGATTCGCCCTCCTGTTGCCCCATTGCGATCCCTTGAACGCTATCCTAGCAACTGATGCCGCGCAATGTCGCCGTCGTTGCGGGGGCCACCGGACTGGTGGGCCGATACCTGCTGGAAGTGTTGCTTGAGGATTCCTTCTATGACCAGATCGTGGTTCTGGTGCGCCGTCCGCTGGAGCGGTTCGAGCGCAAACTCGAGCAGCGGATGGTGGATTTCGAGAACTTGCGGTCCACGGATCTGGCCGGGGGCACGCATCTGTTCTCCTGCCTCGGCACGACGATGAAGAAGGCGGGATCGCAGGCGGCGTTCCGGCGGGTGGACTACGACTACCCGCTGATGCTGGCGCGTCTGGGGCAGGAAGCGGGGGCACTGCGATTCATGCTGGTGTCGAGTGTGGGGGCGGATCCGGATGCCGGGAGTTTCTATCTGCGGGTGAAGGGCGAACTGGAGCGGGATCTGGAAGCGATTCACTTCGAGGCGACGCATGTGTTCCGTCCGGCGGTGTTGCTGGGCCGGCGGGAGGAAGCGCGGGGTGGAGAAGAGTGGGCGGCGCGGCTTTCGCGTGCGTTGGAATGGATGATGGCGGGCGGGCTGAGCAAGTACCGGCCGATGCCGGCGGGGGTATTGGCGGCGTCAATGGCGGCGGCGGGTGAACGCGGCGAGCCGGGTCGCCACGTTCACCATTACAACCAGATTGTGAGGCTGGCGGGCTTCTGAATCAGTCCTTGAGGCGGAGCCCGACCTGAGCGGCGAGCGCCCTGAGCGGATCACCGAAAGCGGGCAGACAGGGCAGGAGGCGGCCGCCCTTGTCTTTCAGCCAGTCGGGGCAGTTGCCGGTGGGCTCGAGGCCGCCGGTCAATCCCTGCAACTCGCGCCAGACCTGGGTCCACCGGGTGTTGAAGGATTCGAGCGAGTCCCACTGCCCTCCGGCCTTCAGGATATTGGCGATGTTGAGGGCGAGGTCGTGTCCTTCAAAGAGGCCGAGGTTCATGCTCTGGACGCCGGCGGGTCCGGTGAGGTGGGCGGCGTCGCCGGCGAGCCACATTCCGCCCTGGCCGAAGCGGCTGGCGAGGCGTTTCTCGAAGCGGACGAGGGTCCGCCAGGAGACTTCGGCAGGCCTGGCGGTGAACCAGGGAGCGCGGGCGCGGACGTACTCGATCAGGCGGGCTTCTTCGAGCACGGGCAGGGAGTCGCCACCGCCGGAGGACCTGTCCTTCTCGCGTTCGGTGGGGAAGTAGCCGAAGCCGGACTTCAGCAGTTGGTTCTTGAGGGCCTCGGCGTGTTCGTCTGTATAGCCGGGGAGGTGGAAACTCCAGCGGCAGGCGCCGCCGGGCAGGGGCCAGAGGACGTCTGTGGTTTCATCGCCGAAGACGAGGCGGGTTTCCCCGTCGAGGCCGGAGTCGGCGGAAAACTCGAAGACGGCGAAGTAGAGCGGGGGGCCGACTTCGGGGAAGTCGACATTCAGGGCACGGCGGACGCGGGAGCGGTGGCCGTCGGCGCCGATGACGAAGGGTACTTCGAATTCTTTCGACTCGGCGACGACCCATTCGGTGTGGGCCACGATGTAGCCGCGGGATTCGCGCTCGAAGCGGTCGACGCGCACGCTGACGGCGCCGTTGACCTGTTCGATTCTGGAGACCTCGTGACGCCAGGAGACTTTGACGCCGAGGTCCGCGAGAGCGCTTTCGAGCATTTCCTCGAGGACGTCCTGGCGGACGACGGCGAGGCAGTCGCCGGCGCTGGTGAGGTCGATGGAGGCGCGGGCGCCGTCGCGGTCCCACAATCCGAGTTGCCGGACGGGATAGGCCCGCTCGAGGACCTGCTGTTTGAGTCCCAGTTCATCGAGAAGGGCGAGCGAGGCGGGGTGCAGGGCGAGGGCGTAGCTGTGCTGGCAGGGCCAGATGCCTGTGTCCACCACTTCGACGCCGACGCCGCGCCGGGCCAGAGAAAGGGCCGTAAAGAGCCCCACGGGGCCCGCGCCCACCACCAGTGCTTCCACCGGACGATCTTTTTTGAACATCGCTTCCACCTCCCGGGCTGCGAATTCATATCAGACCACAAGGTCTGTTTAAGGTTATATCGCAGTTCGCAGCGGAGTGCGATGGGGGGTTACTTCCACATCCGGTTGACGGTCCTGACGACGAAGGCGCCGCTGAGGAGACTGATGGCGAGAAGCACGAAGGCGATCTGGGTCCGGCCATAGAGGAAGTTGCCGACGGTGAACAGGGCGGACCAGATGAGAACGGAGCCGGCGACCCAGCCGAGCAGGGCGTTGGGGATATTGGCGGCGCGCCGATCTTCGGCGGCTTCGGCGAGTGGGATGTTGGCAGCGCGGCGGACAGGTTCCCAGCCGGGTCCGAAGGGGCGGACTTTCTTATAGAAGCTGATGAGGGTATCCATGTCATTTTGCGGGCCGAGGTAGGCGACGGCGAGCCAGCAGGCGGTGGTGACGGCGACGGTCAGCAGCAGTTCCTGGTGGGTGCCCAGGGCGAGTCCGCCGCGGCGTGCGAACAGCAGCAGGATGGACATGGCGAAGGATACGACCATGGCGGTGATTTCACACCAGGCGGTAACGCGCCACCAGAACCAGCGGACGAGGTAGAGGAGGCCGGTGCCGGCGCCGATCTGGAGGATGATGTTGAAGCTGTCCTGGGAGGTTTCCAGAGCGAAGACCATCGCGGAAGAGACGACGAAGAGCAGGATGGTGGAGACGCGTCCGGCGAGGACATAGTGCTTTTCTTCGCGATCCTTGCAGAGGAAGCGGCGGTAGAAATCGTGGACCATGTAGGACGCGCCCCAGTTGAGGTGGGTGAGGATGGTGGACGAATTCGCGGCGATCAGGCCGCCGACCATCAACCCGAGCCAGCCGACGGGCAGGAAGCGCATCATGGCCGGGTAGGCGATATCGTGGCCGACGAGCGTGGGGTTGACGTGGGGGAGCGCCTTCTGGAGGTCGCTCAGTTCGGGGTAAACGACGAGGGAGGCGAGGCCGACGAGGATCCAGGGCCAGGGGCGGAGGACGTAGTGGGCGAGGTTGAAGAAGAGGGTGCCGCCGAGGGCGTCCTTTTCGGTGCGGGAAGCGAGCATGCGCTGGGCCATGTAGCTTCCGCCGCCGGGTTCAGCACCGGGATACCAGACGGACCACCACTGCACGGCCAGGGGCATGATGAAAATGGCGACGGCGAGATCCCAATTACTGGAGAAATCGGGCAGCATTGAGAGGTAATTGAGGCCGCCGGGGCCGGTGGTGGAGGAGAGTTTGTCGACGAGTCCGGTCATACCACCGACTTCGGGGAGATTGACGGCGAAGTAAGCGGCGCCGATGACGGCGGCCATCATGGTGAAGAACTGGATGGTGTCGATGACGAGGACGCCCCAGAGGCCGGAGTGGGCGGCGAAGATGACGTTCAGGAGACCGACGGCGAGGAGAGTCTGCCAGCGGTCGAGGCCAAAGAGCACGGCGGCGATTTTGCAGGCGGCGAGGTTGACCGACGCCATGATGATGCAGTTGAAAAAGAAGCCGAGATAAAGGGAGCGGAACCCGCGGACGGCGCTGGCGGCCTTGCCGGAATAGCGGACTTCGTAGAATTCGAGGTCGGTGAGCACACCGGAGCGGCGCCAGAGGCGGGCATAGAAGAAGACGGTGGAGACGCCGGTGAGGGTGAAGGCCCACCACTGCCAGTTGCCGGCGACGCCCTGGGTCCGGACGAAGTTGGTGACGAGGTTCGGGGTATCGCTGGAGAAGGTGGTGGCGACCATGGAAAGGCCGACGAGCCACCAGGGAACGGCTCGCCCGGACGCGAAGAACTCCGACGTGTTTTTGCCCGAACGTTTGGCAAAAAACAGGGCGGGGATGAAGCAAATGAGCAGCGAACCGATCGCGATCAGCCAATCGAGGGGAGCCAGATGCATAAGCAGGTGATTCTACTCCACCGGAGCGAGCGATGCCAGCGCACCGGCGCCGGCTTCGGCATCGATCAGATGGAGAGATTCCACGAATTCCGGTTTGCCGGCATAGAAGGAGTGTTTCAACCGGTCGCGGACGGCATCGCGATCGTGGCGGCGGCAGAAGATGACGGCGCAGCCGCCGAAGCCGGCGCCGGTGAGACGGGCGCCGAGAGCGCCGGCCGCGAGTGCGGCGGTCACGAGTTGATCGAGGGCGTGGCAACTGACTTTGAGGCGGTCTCTCAGGCTGTCGTGGGAGGCGCAGAGGACGGCGCCGAAGGCTTCGGCATCGCCGGTCTGCATCAGGCGGACGGCGTGTTCGACGCGATCGCGTTCAGTGGTGACGTGGAGGTAGCTGTCGCGTTCGAGCGGGGATTCGAGGCGGCGGGCGTCGGCGGGGTCGGCGCTCTGGTAGGAGGTCAAGCCGAGGCGTTGAAGCGCGGTGTGGCCGGCGGTCCGGCGGGCGTTGTATTCGTCGCGCGCGCCACCGGATTTGTGGGCGGTGGTCATGCTGTGAGCCACGAGGAATGCCCAGCCGGGCGGGACTGGCACGGGTTCGACCCGGACAGGCCGGAAGCGGACGCGGAGAGCGCAACCGGCGACGGCGCCGAGCACGGCGGCGTGGTCCATTCCGCCGCCGCGGGTGCCGACGAACTGTTCGCCTTCCGGAAGGATGTCCATCAATTCATCGAAACCGGCGCGGATGCCGTTGGCTTCGAGCAGAGCGAGAACGAAGCCGGCGTAAAGCGCGGAGGAAGAGGAGAGGCCCGCGGCGGCGGGCAGGTCGGAATCGACATCGGCATCGATGCCGAGGCCGGGATTCCAGCGGGCGGCGACGGTGGTGGCGGCGGCGCGGAGGTAATTTTCCCAGTCGCCGACGGCGGCGGGTTCGAGTGCCGGAGTCCAATCGAAGCCGCGCTGGCCGTAACCGTTGTGGCTGGAGGCGTGGATGCGCGCGTCATTGCGTGGCTGAAACCGGACGCGGACCCGGCGTTCGAGGGCCATGGGCAGAACGTCCAGGCCGTGATAATCGATATGTTCGCCAATCAGGTTGACCCGCCCGGGCACAGAGATCGCCCGCGCGCCCGTGGAAAAGACTCCCTGTCGCACTTGCTCCAAGGTAGCGGTTCGGGGCTGCGGGTGTCCAGAAGGCCGGTGCGAGGTGCGAGCGTGCCCTGGGATGGGCGATAATAAAACAAGTCAGAGAGACATTGTTCCGCGTGTCCCGGCGGGGGCCTGACCGGCCATGTTGCTGCAGCAAAGCAGTTCCTTTGCCCGCGGACGATTCCCGAATTCACAAGGAGACGAGATCCATGCCTGCAAAGAAGAAAGTGACCGAAGCCCCAGTGGCCGCGCCCGCGACAGCCCCGAAACGGAAGACGGCAACACGCACGAAGAAGGTGGAGGTCCCGGCGGCCGCTGCTCCGGCGCCGGAAGTGAAGGCGAAAGCGAAGACCGCCACAACGGGGAAGGCCGCGCCGAAGACGCCCGCGGCCACGCACAAGTCCACGCCGCGCAAGTCCGCTCCGCGGGCGAAGACCGCCACGGTGGCGGCGTTCGATATCGAACTGCATCGCGCCGAGATCGAACAGGAAGCCTACTTTCTGTGGATCAACCGCGGCGGGGTGCATGGGCATGCCACTGAAGATTGGCTGCGGGCGGTCGAGATCGTGAAGGCGCGCCACAGCTAGATCCGGCCCTCTGATTCCTGACAGTGACCGGCTCCGCCGTCGCGGACGGAACAGGAGACTTGCGCCCGGCCAGGCGGCGGCGAGCGCTATGCTATTTCCCATGTCGACTCAACCGGCGCCGGAACGCGAACTCTCTTTGAAGGCGGTGGGACTGGGGCTGTTCCTCGCGTTTGTGTTCGGGTCGGCGAACGCCTGGCTGGGACTGAAGGCCGGGCAGACGGTGGCGGCGACGATTCCGGCGGCGGTAATCGCGATGGCGCTGTTCCGGTTGCCGGCGTTCCGCGGCGGCATACTCGAGCAGAACATCGCGCGCACGGCGGCGAGCGTGGGGGAAGCGCTGGTGGCAGGCGCGATCTTCACGCTGCCGGCGTTTCTGCTGCTGGATGTGGGCGGACAGCGATTGTGGTCGAGTCTGCGAGGCCACTACTGGGAGGCGACGTTCATCCTGCTGGCGGGCGGGCTACTCGGCGTGTTCTTCATCATCCTGCTGCGGCGGGCGTTGTGCGTGGACGCCGGTTTGCCGTGGCCGGAGAGCGTGGCTTCGTACGAAATCGTCAGAGCGGGCCAGGATTCGGGGTCGGCGCCGCGGCTGATTTTCGGCGGGATGGCGTTCGGGGCGCTGATCCAATTTCTGAAGAGCGAGCGCGGATTGCCGCTATTCAGGGAGTATTTCGAGGGGTTTCTGGCGTTTCCGCAAGGGATGGTGAAGCACTTCAATTTCTCGCGGGAGACGATCGCGTCGGTGACCCACGCGGGCGGGATTCCGTGGTCGACACCGGCGCTGTCGCCGGCGCTGATCGGGATTGGCTACATCATCGGGCCGAAGTACGCGTCGGTGAACGTGTCGGGGGGCGTGTTGGCGTGGTGGGTGTTGATCCCGCTCCTGCTGTTTTTTGACCCGGACCTGCCTGCGCGGTTGGGCGGGGTCTCGCAGGATGTGGCGGCGTTCACGGTCTGGTACAACGTGGTCCGGCCGATTGCCGTGGGCATGATGCTGGTGGGCGCGGTGAACACGATGTACTCGATGCGCGGAGCGATTGCGCAGTCCGTGGGCGGGGCCTTGCGGCGGTCAAAAGGGGCCGCGGCGGTGACGGAGCGAACCGAGCGGGATCTGCCCGCGGCGTGGATTTTCGGCGCGCTGGCGGTGCTGGTGGTGCCCGTCACTTTCATTTACTACAGCTTCACCGGGGCGTTTGTCCCGGCCTTGATTACGGCGCTGCTGATGGGTGGGGCGGGGTTTCTGTTGTGCGCGGTAGGCGGATACCTGGCCGGGTTGGTGGGGGTGTCGAATCAGCCGTTGTCGGGGCTGACGCTGACGGCGCTGGTGCTTTCAGCGATGCTGCTGCTGGCGTTGGGGGTGACCGGCGCGGCGGGAGCGGCGGCGGTGCTGGGGGTGGCGGCGGTGGTGGCGGTGGCGATTTCGGTTTCGGGCTCGCTGATTCAGGACCTGAAGGCGGGGCACCTGCTGGGCGGGACACCGTGGAAGATGCAGGTGGTCGAGATCGTGGCGGTGGTGCTGTTGTCGTTGTTCCTGTTCCTGCCCATCGTCGCGCTGCACGAGGCGAATCTGGAGACGGGCGGATTGGGCGGGCGCGCGCTGCCCGCGCCGCAGGCGGGGCTGATGGCGCAGTTGGCGCAAGGCATCATGAGCGGGGAGATGCCCTGGGGGTTGCTGGCGATCGGCGCGGCGGGCGGGGTGGCGCTGATTCTGATGGGCGCGCGGGCGCTGATGCTGGTGGCTGTCGGGATGTATCTGCCGTTTGACACGTCGTCGGCGATCTTCCTGGGCGGGGTGCTGCAGTGGGTGTTCGGGAAATTGTCCAAAGGACGCGCGGAAGCGGCGGACCGGGGAACGCTGCTCGCTTCGGGCCTGATCGCGGGCGAGGCGATTCTGGGAATTCTGCTCGCGGTGCTGTTCGTGGCGAAGGCGCCGTCGGTGCCCGAGTGGTTGACCGGGCAGAGCCACTTCGCGTGGTTCGAGGGAACGGCCGGATGGCTGTCGATGGCGGCGTTCGCCGCCATCGCTTGGGTGCTTCTGCGCGTGCCGCTACGCGCGTCAACGGTCGAATCAGAGGGATGACGCCCGCTATCGTGGCGCGTACTCGAACTCGATGGGCAGGACCAGCGGTTGGGCGGGTCCGGCGAGCGCGTTGGTCACCTCCATCCGGAGGGTGACTTTCTGGCGGGTTTTGGGGGCATCGGCCTTGAAGCGCAGCGTGGCGGCGACGCTCGATTGCGGCGGGACGACGATGGTCAACGGGTCCATCCACACGGGCGTTTCGACGGATTTCAGCTCGAAGGTCAACGAGGAATCGTTGCGGAGAATGTAGGGGGCGGAGCGCGCGCCGGCGCGTAGGCCAACGCTGGCGGGCGTCTGCAGGTAGGCCTTAACGAGTTGCATGAGGATGTCGGGATTGCCGATCAACCGCTTCTGCTGCCAGGCGACGGTCCGGCCGGCGAAGAGCGCTTCGCGAACACCCTCCAGGGTCCGCTCCTTCGCGAGCAGTAGAGTCATCGAGCGCTCCTCCGCGGAGAGCGAAGGCGCGTGGATATCGGAATTGGCGATGACGGCGAGTTTGTATTCACCGATCCACGGGTGGGCCTCCTCGTAGTAGGAGCGGCCGTTAACGATCTCGATGCCCTGGAAGAGCTTGTCTGAATACGCGGTGGCGATGGGCGGCCACCACTGGGCCTTGCCGCGCCACCCGGGGTGATTCCAGAAGGAGTAAGCGCCCTGACGCCGCGCTTCGGCGAGGCCGGCCTGCAGTTCCTTGCCGCGGAACGCGTTGTGATCCTTGATGAAGAGCGCGTTGAAGTGGATATCGCCCTTGGTGATCTCAACTCCGGGCACGATCAGCAGGCCGAGGCTCTCGGCCATCGGCCGCGCGATTTCGTAGGGACGCGACAGATCGGCCGAGACGTCCTTCTCGAACGGGCGGTAGTCGTCATGATCGGTGATCGACATGACGTCAAGATCTTCGCGCCAGGCTTCGGTGACGCGCACCGTGGGCCAGACGAGGCCGTCGGAGAAGACCGTGTGCATGTGCAGATCGGCCTTCAGGACATGGAATTCCCCGGCTTTGGGCATCGGCCTGTGATGGCGGACCATCTGGGCGGGCAGCAGCGAGGCGGCCAACCCAAGTAGAAGGAGGGCACGTGGATGGACGGTCATGCCCGGCAGCTTATCAAACGGGCATGAAACCCGGATGACAGATCACTTGCCCGCGCGCGCCACCTCGACCGCGAAGACGTAAGTATCACCAAACATGTTCGACCGGAACACGACCCATTTGCGGTCCGGCGTGAAGCTGACATTCGGCTCAAGCCGGTAGTTGTGCTTCGCCATGTTGACCAGACGCTCGGCGCGCAGCACGCCGGGGCGGACCAGCGCAGGGTCGGCCACGATGCCGCGCAGCGGCACGAGTTCCGGGCGGAACAAATAGATCCACTGCCCGTCTTTCGCCCGCGCCACCTGTCCGGGGTCGCCGCCATCGCCGCAGAACAGCGCGCCGTCATGGGACACGTTGAAGTGGACCGACCATTCATCGCGCTCGAGGTGATACCAGGTCCGGCGCCCGGTTTCGACCTCGTAAGCCGCGAGCCAGAAGTCCTCGCCGCGCGGCGTCTGGAGGTCGTACCAGATCGTTTTGCCGTCCGCGCTCCAGAATTCGTGGCCCCAGATCTCCATGTCCATGGTGCGCGTGTGGATCTTGGTGAGTTGCGAGCCGTCGGTGCGAATGGTCCAGAGGCGATCGACTTTGTGCCAGGGACCTTCGTGGCAAAACATGAGCAGCGTGGGGTCGGTGGGGGAGAACAAAAGGTGATTGAGCCAGTCGGTGGCGCGGTGGATGACGCGGGTCTCGCCGGTCTCGACATGGACCGTGAACATGGCCATGGGCAGGCGGGCGGCGAGGCGGTCCTCCATCATCTGGCCCTTGTTGCGGGGTTGATCGAGCGAGTGAGCCTGGGAGGCAGCGGCGGGCGCGGGCGTCGCGGGGCGCTGGTTGTTGTAATCACGGCCGTCGCCCTCGATGTAGGTGCCGGCCAGCAGAGTCTCGTCAGCATTTACGGTCGCAATCCCTCCGCGGCGGGGCAGGTCGGCGATCTTACGGGACTCCCCGGTGTGGTAGTTTGTCCACCACGCGGCGCCGTCGCGCGTGTAGTAGACCCGGGGATGCTTCCGGCCGGCGTCAATCATCCGGACGCGTCCGGTGACCACCTGGCGGGCCTCGCGCGTCTCGAGATGAAGAATCGAGATGCCGCCGGGGGTCGTGTACACGAGGTGTTTGCCATCGGCGGTGTAGCCGTTCTGGTTGAAGTACAGGCTGGCGCTGCCCGGTTCTTTCGTCAGGCGGACCACGCGGTGGCCGGTGTCGGGGTCGATCCACGATTCGGGCGGCTCGGTGGCCGCCGCCAGCATGGGCAGCAGCAGAACGATTGCAGCGATTTGCACCATGGGCACCATTGTATGGCCGGAACCGGAAAAAAGTTGTGTCACGCGGCCGCTTGCTTCGTATTAGCAGATGAAGGGACGAACAACCCCATGAAGATCCAACTTCTCACGCTCGCCGCCGCGCTGGTGATGACCACCGCGCTGCCGGCCCAGAAACTCGACCTCAAGCTCGATCACCTGATCCCGCTCGCCAAGGAACATGTCGTCATCGACATGGACGGCGCCCAGATCAAGGCCGCGCTCGCCGCGCTGCCGAAAGACGTCAAGGAAGGCAAACCGGGCAAGGGCATTCCCGCGCAGGCCGCCAACATCGATGTGCTCCAGGTGCGCACGTTCGAATTCGAGAACGAAGGCGCATACAAACCGTCGGACCTCGAAGACATCCGCCGCCAGATGGGCGGGACCGGCTGGAGCAAGATCGTGAGCGTCCGCGAGACCAAAGAGACCGTCGATGTCTTTCTGATGCTGAAGGAAGGCGAGGCCGCCGGCATCGCGGTGCTTGCGGCGGAACCGAAGGAGTTGACCGTCGTCCACATCCTCGGCAAGCTGAATGTGAAGGATTTGCAGGCGATGGTGAACTCGAAGATCGCCTTCGATCTGGCAGAGTTGCAGAACCGGAAGTGAACGCCGCCGTCATGAGCCACCTGGCCGCCATCCCGGCCACCGCCACCACCGCCGCCCGCGCGGACTTCGAGCAGATCGTCCGGGAGCACAGCGCCATGGTCTTCAGCATCGCCTGGCACTACCTGCACGACCGGGCGCTGGCCGAAGAGGTGGCGCAGGACGTGTTCCTGCAACTCCACCGTGATCTCGATCGCGTGGAGGATGCCGGCCATGTCAAACATTGGTTGCGCCGGGTGGCCACGCACCGCTGCATCGATCAGGTCCGCGCCCGCAAGACCAGGGCTCAGGTGGCGCTCGAAGATGCGCCCCCCCTGGCGGCGGTCGAACGGGAAGCCGATCCGCTGATGTCGCGCCTGCTCCAGCGGCTGGTGGCTTCCCTGCCCCCGCAGGCGCGCATGATGATCGTGCTGCGGTATCAGGAAGAGATGGATCCGATGGAGATCGCTGAAACACTCGGGATTCCCGCGCGCACCGTGCGGACCCGCCTGCACCGCGCGCTCCATCTGCTGCGCGAGAAGGCCGCGCGGCAACAGCGGGAGGTGAATTCATGAACCAATTCGAAGATCAGCTTCGCCGGGCACTGCGCCCTGTCGATCCGCCCGCCGGATTCGTCGAAAGAACGCTCGCCCTGGCCGGAGAGCCGCAACGGAAGCGCCCGCCGCGTCGCCTGCTTCAGTTCCCCAGATATGCCATGGCGCTCGCCGCATCGCTTGCCCTGGCCGTCTTCGGCCTGCAGTACCGGGAGTACCAGCAGGGCCAGCAGGCCAAGGAGCAGTTGATGACCGCGCTGCACATCACCGGCAGTCAACTGACTCAGATTCAGGCGAAAGTCGTGCCCGCGAACGCGGAGAAGTGAGTATGAATCACATCATCATCCTGTGCACTGCAATCCTGTTGGCCGCGGCGCCGGCCGCGTCCCAGATCAAACTGGACCTGGACCACCTCGCCAAGGCCGCGAAGGAATCCACCGAGATCACGCTCGACGCCAGCCTGCTGAACATGGCCGGACGATTTCTCTCCGCCTCCAAACCCGATGAAGCGAAGGTCAAGAGCCTGGTCTCCAACCTGCAAGGCATCTACGTCCGTTCCTTCGAGTTCGACAAGCCGGATCAGTGGTCGCAGTCCGATCTCGAACCCCTCCGCAAACAGTTGACCGCGCCCGGTTGGACGCGGATCGTCCGCCACACCGAATCCGGCAAGGAAGCACTCTCTGCCTTCTCCGAGATCCACGTGCTGAGGGAAAAAGGCAAGCCAAAGGGCATCACCATCATCACCGGAGAACGGAAGGAACTGACGATCGTCCACATTCAAGGTGATATTGATCTCGATCAGCTTGGCGATCTGAGCGGGCAGTTCGGCATCCCCAAATTACCCCGCAGTCTCAACAAATAGGCGCAAGAAGAGGACCGGCGGTCCGCGCCGGTCCTCTCTTCTCCTGCTCGGCTTACGCGTAAATCCCGCGCAACTTGATCGCAAACGCCACCCGGTCCAGCGCCAGCATGTAGGCCGCTGTCCGGTTGTTTACGTGGTGATCTTCGGCGTACTTCACTACGTCCTTGAAGGCATTCACCATGATTTCTTCCAGACGGCCGTTCACCAGTTGCTCGTTCCAGAAGAAGCCCTGACGGTCCTGGACCCACTCGAAGTAAGACACCGTCACGCCCCCGGCATTCGCCAGAATGTCCGGCAGCACAAAGACGCCGCGCTCCTCGAGGATCCGGTCCGCCGCCGCGGTCGTCGGCCCGTTGGCGCCCTCGCACAGGATTTTTGCTTTGATCTTGTGCGCATTGCCTGAATGAATGACGTTTTCCTTCGCGGCCGGCAGAAGGACGTCACACTCCAGATACAGCGCGTCCTGCCGGTCGATCGGTTCGGCGCCCGGGAATCCGGTAATCGATCCGGTCGCCTTCCGAAACCCGTCCAGCGCCACCACGTCGATGCCGTGGGGGTTATAAATGGCTCCATCCCACTCAATAACGGAGATGATTTTCATGCCGGTTTTCTGCATCAGCAACGCGGCTTTTCCGCCCACATTGCCGAATCCCTGCACCACCACGCGCGTCTGCGCCGGTTCCATCTGGAACTTGCGCAGCGCCTGCAGCGTCGTGAACAGACACCCGCGCCCGGTCGCTTCCGGCCGGCCTCGCGATCCGCCCAGATTGAGCGGCTTGCCCGTCACCACCGCCGTGACCGTCGTGCGCTTGTGCATGGAATAGGTGTCCATGATCCACGCCATGGTCTGTTCGTTGGTGTTCATGTCGGGCGCGGGCACGTCCCGCTCCGGTCCGATCACGTCGATCAGTTCGGCCGTGTACCGGCGCGTGATCCGCTCCAGTTCGTTCTGTGAGAGCACGTTCGGGTCGCAGATCACGCCCCCCTTGCCGCCCCCGAACGGGATGTTGACCACCGCGCACTTCCACGTCATCCAGGACGCCAGCGCCCGGACTTCGTCCAGCGTCACGTCCGGCGCATAGCGGATGCCGCCCTTGGCCGGCCCGCGCGCGATCGAATGTTGAACGCGGTAGCCTGTGAATACTTCCAGGCGCCCGTCGTCGAGTTGCACCGGGATGTTGACGGTTACCTCCATGCCCGGTGTGCGCAGAACCTTTCTCATTCCGTCATCCAACCCCAGCCGCGCCGCGGCTTCATTAAAGCGGGTCTCGGCCGCCAGCCAGGGATTAAATTCACGTTCGAGTTCAGCCTGCGTCATTGGATTGGCTGCTTCGAGGATCATCAAAGACCTCCGCATCCATTATCTGTCTCGCCACGTCCGGCGGCAAGCCTCCCCGACGAGCGGTTATTCTGAAATTCCATGCACTTGCGCGACCTCTCCCGCCGCCGCTGGCTCGCCTCCCTCCTCGCTCTTCCCGGCACGCCCCTGCTCGCCGCCGCCACCCGCCGCCGCCAACTCGCCGGCATCGAATTCGACATCATCGAACACCGTCCCGGCCCCCGCCGCTACCTCCTCATTCACGGCAATGAACAGACCGCCCGCGACACTCTCCTCGCCCGCATGCCCGGCCGCCCCGGCCGCGCTCTCCTCGTCACCGGCAACACCCGCCACGTCCCCCTCCGCGGCCTTCAACTCGACCCCAACCGCATGTTCTCCCGCGCCGGAGCACAGCGCAATCTCCACCTCCTGAACCCCCACGTCCCCGCCTCCCGCATCTCCGCCGCCCTCGATTGGCTCGACCGCCGCCGCCCCGCCCTCCTTCAACCCCTCCTGCCTCCACCCGGCGGACTCCTCATCGCCCTCCACAATAATTCGTCCGGCTATTCCGTCGAAAACGAAATCGCCATCAGCCATAGTGTCTCCCTGCCCACCCGCGGCGCCCCCTACGATTTCATCCTCGCCACCCATCCCGCCGACTTCGACCGCCTCGCCGCCTCCCCCTTCAACGTCGTCCTCCAGCACCGCCCCGCCGGCGAGGATGACGGATCCCTCTCCCGCCTCTGCGCCGCCCGCTCCATTCGCTACCTCAACATTGAAGCCCGCCTCGGCCACGCTGAGGAACAGCGCGCCATGCTCGAATGGATCGAAGAAAACCTGCCGTGATACCATCCTTCTGTTTATGCCCAAACGCGGCCTGCTCGCCGAATTAATCGCCGAATTCATCGGCACCATGCTCATCCTTCTCTTTGGCGCCGGTGTCGTCGCCATGGTCGTCCTGTTCGCCAAAGGCGATCCCGGCGAGGTCGTCAACGGCGGCTACACCAACATCACCCTCGGCTGGGGCCTCGGCGTCACCTTCGGCGTCTATGCCGCCGGCCGCGTCAGCGGCGCCCATCTGAACCCCGCCGTCACTCTCGCCCTCGCCCTCTTCCGCGGGTTCTCCTGGGCCAAGGCTCTCCCCTATGCCCTCGCCCAAACCGCCGGCGCCTTCGCCGGCGCCGCCATCGTTTACCTCAACTACCGCGAAGCCTTCCGCCAGTTCGATCCCCTGCTCGAAAAAACCGCCGGCGTCTTCTGCACCTTCCCCGCCTTCCCCGGCGCTCCCTCCGCCGGATTTTTTGACCAGGTCCTCGGTACCGCCCTCCTGCTTTTCCTCATCTTCGCCGTCACCGACGAACGCAACGTCACCCTCGCCCCCGGACTCGCGCCCGTCGTCATCGGCCTCATCGTCGTCGCCATCGGCATCAGCTTCGGCGCCATGCACGGCTATGCCATCAACCCCGCCCGCGACCTCGGCCCCCGCCTGTTCACCGTCCTCGCCGGCTTCCGCAACAACGGCCTCACCGACGGTTCCATGGTCTGGTGGATCCCCATCGCCGGCCCCCTGCTCGGCGGCGTCCTCGGCGCCGGCTTCTACGACGTGGCCGTCCGCCGCTTCCTCCCTCCGGCCTAAGTCGTATCATGGGATCAGAGGCTCAGGCTCCCTCCCATGCTCTTTCATCTCACCGAACTCGAACACCATCCCGTTCACTTTGACGTGAACTTCGCCCCCGGCGAGATCGCCCTCGGCCCCGACCTCACCCAAAAAGGCAGCCTCCACACCGCCGGAACCGCCGAACTCCTCCCCAATACCCTCGGCGAAATCCGCCTCCGCGGCCACGTCGAAGCCGCCGTTGAGGGCGTCTGCTCCCGCTGCCTCGAAGCCGCCTCCGCCCAGATCGCCTCCAAATTCGACCTCTTCTACCGCCCCGCCCCCAAGAAGACCGCCCACGCCGAAATCCACCTCGAAGAGGGCGAAATCGACCTCTCCTTCTACACCGGCGATGGCGTCGAACTCGAAGAAGCCATCCGCGACTTCGTCCTCCTCAGCCTCCCCATGCGCCTCACCTGCCGCGAGGAGTGCCTCGGCCTCTGCCCCCAATGCGGAGCCAACCGCAACACCAACCCCTGCTCCTGCTCCACCACCCGCGTCGATGAACGCTGGGCCGCCCTCCGCAACCTTTGACCGCCGCCCCTACGCGATAATCTTCTTCCTCACCGCGTACAACACCAGTTCCGCCGTGTTGTGCAGGTTCAACTTCTGCATGATCCGCGTCCGGTGCGTCTCCACCGTGTACACGCTCAGATCCAGCAACTGCGCCACATCCTTGTTCGACCGCCCCTCGGCCAGCAACTGCAGCACCTGCTTCTCCCGGTCCGTCAGCAGCGAATAACTGTCCTGCTGCCCCTTCTGCTGCAGGTTCCGCATGTAGTCTTCCAGCAGCGTCTGCGCAATCACCGGCGAGAAAAACGGCTTGCCCTGCGCCACCACCCGGATCGCCTGCACCAGATGCTCCTCCGCGTTGTCCTTCAGGATGTACCCCCGCGCCCCGGCCTCCAGCGACCGCAAAATGTAACTCTCGTCGTTGTGCATCGACAAGATCAAGACCCCGCTCGACGGGCTCGCCTTGATCGACTGCGCCGTCGCGTCAATCCCGTTCAACTGCGGCATCGCGATGTCCATCACAATCACGTCCGGCTGCAGATCCTTCGCCAGCCGGACCGCCTCGCGCCCGTCCCCCGCCTCCCCCACCACTGTGATGTCTTCCTCCTGCTCCACCAGAAAGCGCAGTCCCTTGCGGACCACACCGTGATCGTCGGCGAGCAAAACCTTGATTGCACTCATGCTGCGAGTCTCCGCGGAATACTGATCTCCAGGGCTGTCCCCTGTCCCGGCTGTGTCTGCAACGCGAAGCCCGCGCCCATTTCCCGCGCCCGCTCCTCGATGCCCACCAGTCCAAGCCCGCGTCCGCGGGCATCCTGGGGATCCATTCCCTTGCCGTTGTCTTCCACTCTTAGCATGACACCTTGATCGCCCGCCGTCAGCGCGATCCGGATCTCCGACGCGCTCGCGTGCTTCGTGATGTTCGTCAGCGCCTCTTGCACGATCCGGAACAGACTCGTCCGGTCCCCCTCCGTCAGCCCGTTCAGCGACCCGTTCACCTCCACGTGCGCCGGTACACCCGTCCGCCTCGAAAACTCCCGCGCCTGCCACTCAATCGCCGGACCCAGCCCGAAATCATCCAGGATCGACGGCCGCAAACCCATCGCCAGGTCCCGCACCGTCTTCATCGTCTGTTCCGCCAACCCCTTCGCCTCCTTCAGATGACTCGAAAACGTCTCCCGCTCCTCCACCGGAATCCGCCCCAGATTCGCAATCTCCACCCGCAACGCCGTGATCTGTTGCCCCACCTCGTCATGCAACTCCCGCGAAAGCGAACGCCGCTCGTCCTCCTGCGCCTTCACCAGTTGCTGCGACAACCGCCGCAACTCCTTCTCCGCCTCCACCGCCCTCTGCTGGTTCAGTTCCGCCTTCTTCTCCAGCCGCAATATCCATGTCGTGCTCAGACCCGCCACCAGCACGCTCAACACCAGCACAATCGCCGTCAACCGCCGCAGCCACGTCTGAAAGTCCGCCTGCGATGCCTCCAGCCGCTGCCGCGCCCGCTGCAGGTTTGCCGTGTTGATCGCCTCCACCTGACTCGCCACATCCGAGATCGACTTCCGCCTCGTCAGCAAAACCGTCCGCACATAATTCCCGCTCCGCGCCAGCTTTTCCTCCTGCGTCCACTGAATCGCCGGATTCATCCAGTCGATGTACTCCGACACCTCCACCTTCAGCCGGTTCAAGGTCTCCCGGTCCTCCAGCGGCATCCTCGATTCCAGCATCTGCAGATTCCCCTCGATCTGGACCCGCGTCGCCTCCAATTGCGCCCGCATCTCCGCCGAACTGTCCGCGCTCCGGTCCAGCAGATAGTCCCGCACATCCATCCCGATCCGGTACAGATCCACCCGTACCTCCGCGAGCAGCGCCTGCGTCGCCGAATACCCCTCCTGCGCCGCGATCAGCTCCCGCTCAATCTGCGATGCCCTCCGCGCCTGCGTCACCCCCAGCGCCGCCGTCAACACAATCAGCGTGCCAAAGCCCGCCAGAAGCGAAAATCCCAGTCTTGGCGTCATGTCCTTGATGACCCTGCTATGTTGGATTCGTGCTGATGGTCTTTACCGATATGGACGGGTGCCTGCTCGACCACCATTCCTACGACTGGGAACCCGCCCGCCCCGCGATCGAAGCCCTGAAACGGCTCCACGTCCCCATCGTCCTCACGACAAGCAAAACCCGCGCCGAAGTCGAATACTGGCAGCGCATTATCGGCCTTCATGAGCCTGCCATCGTCGAAAACGGCGGCGCCATCCTGATTCCTCCGGGTTCTCTCCCCTTCCTGCCGCCCGAAGCCGAAATCGCCGCCGGCGGCCGGACCGCCGTCTGGCGCCTCGGCTGGCCCCACCCCCAGGTCGTTCGCGCACTCCACCGCGCCGCCGCCGAAAGCAACTGCGGCCTCCGCGGCTTCTCCGACATGACCGTTGAAGAGATCGCCTCCCACTGCGGCATGACCGTCGAGCAGGCCGCCCTCGCCTCCCAGCGCGAGTACAGCGAACCCTTCCTCCTGCTCACCCCCAAGCGCGAACCCGCTCTCCTCCAGTCCTTCCTCGCCCAAGGCCTCATGATCACCCGCGGCGGCCGCTTCTTCCATGCCCAACGCCACCCCGGCAAGGGCGAAGCCGTCGAACATCTCATCGACTTCCTCACCGCCGAAGGCCGCTCCGTCACCTCCATCGGCCTTGGCGACGGACTCAATGACGAAGGTTTCCTGCGCGTCGTCGATCATCCCATCATTCTCGATTCCGCACACGCCGATGAACTCCAGCGCCTGATCCCTCATGCCCGCCGCACCCCCAACCCAGGCCCCGCCGCCTGGGCCGAAGCCCTGCTCCACCTCCTCAACCAGCTCGAAACCAATCCCGGTCCCGCCGCTTAAGCCGTCTGGACCTTCGCCCATTCCGTCCCGCGCAGTTCCGCCGCCGCCACGATGTTGTCAAACGCATCCGGCGCCGCCTCATCCACCCGCTGCCATGCCGGCAGTGGCGCCTCCCCCAGGGGCTGCGCCAGAAACTCACCCGCCGCCTCCGAAAGCGCTCTCGCGAACACCTCGATCGAACCCTCCTCCTCGTGCCGGCTGTACTCCAACCCGTTCAGCATCGCGTCCGCATGATAGCGCGTCACCATCTCTTCCGCAGCCCGCAGGTACCGCAACGGCAGCGTCGTCTTCAGCAGATCCGAACCCAGCACCGCTCCTTCCTTGCACAACGACCGGAACAGCGCCTTCGCAATGTCCTTCGCCATCTTGTGCAACCCCTTGCCCGCGTCCCCCGCCGACAACTCCTGATGCTTGTGGTCGTAACAGTCCGTCAAATCCACCTGGCACGTCCGCATGATCGCCAGCCTCTGGTACACCTCATGCAGCGTGCTCACCTCCAGTCCCCAGTCCGACGGCACCCGCATCTGCCGCGCCAGCCCCGTCGACATCGCAAACTCCCCCGCCAGCCCATACCGGAAACTGTCCACATACCGCAAAAACATGTTGTTGATCCCGCAGTCGTACAGGCTCCGCACCAGCGGCGTCAGATACAACCGCGTCACCCGCCCGTTGAACTTGTGCGTGTACCGGGGATAAAATCCCTTCGCAAACTCAAACCGGTGCTTCGGCATCATCAGCGGGTAGATCAACCGCGCCAGCATCCGCCTCGTGTACGTGCGAATGTCGCAATCCTGCAGCGCGATCACTTCACAATCACCCTTCGCCATCAGATACCCGTACGCCAGCCAGCACGACCGCCCCTTGCCTTCCACCCCCGAACTCAACCCGTTCTCTTCCAGATACCCGAAGAAATTCTGCACCGGCGCGCTGTCCACCCAGATGATCGTCACCTCGGTCTTGAAATCCGCGAACAGATCCCGCACCTTCCGGTATTCCCGCTCCCCCGCCCGCGCCAGCACCAGCACGATTCGCCGCAGGTACGTCACCTGCCGCAACTCCTGCATGATCCCCTTCATCGCCGGAGTCTCGAACTCCGAATACAGCGCCGGGAGAACCAGCCCAATCCCGCGCGTCTTCGCGATCTGCTCCAACTCTGCTTCCAGATGAGGCAACCCGTCCCGGGTCAAGCCGTGGATCGTGGGAACCAGACCAGTTTGATAGAAATCGGCCATCGGCGCCTCCTCTCCCAAGTGTAGGAATTCACCTCCGCCTCAAGCTATCCCCATTATTCGGTAGCGACACCCCAGAAACACTGTACCGGAAATGCCATTCGATCGCTCTTCCCTTTTCTTTTCAATCACTTGAATTAATCAATCCAGAACCGCCCGGACGGTTTGCCGTCCTCCGCACGGCTCCCGGCCGCCGGCCCCAGTACCACATCACCCGCCAATTCAAATCTAACCACCTATCTCTTTCATTCTACGTCTCTTGCTCGTCATGATAACCACGTCCGAACCTTCACCCGGCCCGGTCCCCCCTTCAATCCCCCCCTGCCCTTCTGTACAATCAAGGTTTCTCGCCGGCTTTCGCCTCCAGAATGATCACCCATGCTGCCGCTTCTCCTGATCCTCCCCCTCATCGCCGCCGCGCCCGCCGCTTCCCAGCACCAGCCTTTCCCCGTCCATGATTCCCGCCCCGCCATCACCCACGGCCCCTACCTCCTCGCCCCCACCGAAACCAGCGTCACCGTTGTCTGGGTCACCGACACCCCCGCCCACTCGAAGGTCCTCTATGGCAAAAACGGCCAACTCGACCAGGTCGCCGAACCCCAGCACCATGGCCTCCGCCCCGTTGGTACCATCCACTCCGTCCGGATCGACGGCCTCGAACCCGGCGCCCGCTACCAGTACCGCGCCGTCTCCACCCAGGTCGTCAAAATGAAGTCCTACTGGCCCGAAAAAGGCCTCGACGTCGAAAGTCCCCTCTACTCCTTCACCCCCCTCGACCGCCGAAGCAATTCAACCGTCTTCTACGCCATCACCGACACCCACGCCAACCTCGACCGCATCGCCGGTCTCATGGAACTCGTCGACTGGAACGAAGCCGAATTCCTCGTCCACCTCGGCGATGCCTTCGACGCCGACTCCGCCGAAGTCATCTGGACCCGCGCCCTCGACCCCCTCGCCCGGGCCCTCTCCCACTCCAAACCCCTCTACTGGGTCCGCGGCAACCACGACGCCCGCGGCGCCGCCGCCCGCGAACTCGTCCACCACGTCCCCCTCCCCGAGGGCCGCTACTACTACGCCCGCGACCACGGCCCCGCCCACCTGCTCTTCCTCGATACCGGAGAAGACAAACCCGACGAAACCAACGTCTATTCCCGCCTGAACGCCTTCGACGAATACCGCCAGGAGGAACTCGCCTGGCTCCGCCGCCACGTCGCCACCAGCCACGCCCTCGCCTCCGCCCCCTTCCGGATCCTCTTCCTCCACGCCCCCAACTGGGGCTGGACCAACGGCTGCCAGCAGGAATGGGAAGACACCGCCCGCGCCGCCCGAATCGACCTCTCGCTCTCAGGGCACACCCACCGCTTCAACTACACGCCCCCAGCCGATCCCGCCACCGGACGCCACCGCCTCGTGCTCGCCCCCGATCAGGCCGCGCGCATCGAAATGACCCCGGAACGCCTCAAAATCACCGTTCTCGGCCCCAAAAAGCAGAAAATTGTCGAATTTGAAGTGCCCCGCCGGCCGCTTCAGCCCACCAGTTCGCCCGGCTCACTGATCCAGTAGTCCGGCTTGTGACGCGCCATCGCCTCGCGGTCGCCGTAACCCCACCCAACCGCGCACGTCTTCACCCCCGCCCGCCGGCCCGCTTCCATGTCCGGAGCGGCATCCCCCACCAGCAGGCAATCCTCCGGCCTGACCCCGAAATGCTCGATCGACCGCAAAATCACGTCCGGCTCCGGCTTCGATGGGAAGCCGTCCGTCCCCTGAACATGGTCAAAATACTGGATTAAATCGAACTGCGTCAGCACGTTCCGGGTCGTCTCCGATCCCTTCGTCGTCGCCGTGGACTTCCGCCCCCCCAGCGCCGCCAGCATCGGCTGAATCCCGTCGTAAACCCGCGTCGCAGTATGCCCGCGTCCCAGATAGATCGCCCGGTAATTCGCCAGAACCCGCTCGTGCTCCGCCCGCGAATACTGCGGCAACACCTGCTCGAACAGATCGAACAGATGGTACCCGATGAAGCTCTCCAGATAGGACTGCGCGAGACCGTTCACGCCCTCCTGGGCCAGAGCCTCGCGCACGGCGCCCGTGATATCGGCCGCTGAGTTCATCAGCGTGCCGTCCACGTCGAACAGGTAGACCGGAAATGGCGGAATCACGCGGGCTGCGGCCGTTCTCCGTCAATCAGTCCGGGATTGATCCGCGGCGTGCCCGACGTCTCGGGCCGCAACACCTGCTGCGCGTCGTCGGCTTCCACCGGCAACGCCGGCTCGGTGTCCGCCTTGCCTTCCAGCATCGCCTTCACCTCGGCGCCGTCCATCGCCTCTTTCTCCAGCAGGCGCAGCGCGATCTTCTCCAGCACATCGCTGTACTGCTCGATCAACTCCTCGGCGCGCTTGTACGCCTTCTCCACGATGTGCTTCACCGCTTCGTCGATCTTGATCGCCGTCGCTTCACTGTAGTCGCGATGCTGGTTGATCTCCCGGCCCAGAAAGATCTGCTCGTCCTTCCGGCCGTAACTCAGCGGACCCAGATCGCTCATCCCGTAATCGCACACCATCGCCCGGGCCAGTTCCGTCGCCTGTTCGATGTCGTTCCGCGCACCCGTGCTCAGCTTCTTCGTGTACCGCGCTTCGCCGATCCGCCCCGCCATGATCACGCACAACCGCGCAAACAACTGCGATTCGTTCCGGTTCAACACGTCGCCTTCCGGCAACTGCATCGTGATGCCCAGTGCCCGGCCGCGAGGGATAATGCTCACCTTGTGCAGCGGATCCGTCTCCGGCATCACCGCCGCAACCAGCGCGTGCCCGGCTTCGTGCCAGGCCGTGATTTTCTTGTCTTCCTCGGTCAGAATCATCGACCGCCGCTCGGCGCCCATCAGGACCTTGTCCTTGGCTACCTCGAAGTCGATCATCGTCACCACTTTGCGGTTCTGACGCGCCGCCAGCAGCGCCGCTTCATTCACCAGATTGGCGAGATCCGCTCCCGCAAATCCAGGCGTCCCGCGCGCGATCACCGACAGATCGATATCGTCGGACAGCGGAGTCTTCTTCACGTGAACCCGCAGAATCTGCTCCCGCCCCTTCACGTCCGGCAGGCTCACCACCACGCGCCGGTCAAATCGGCCCGGCCGCAGCAGCGCCGGATCCAGCACGTCCGGCCGGTTCGTCGCCGCCACCAGAATCACGCCTTCGTTGGACTCAAACCCGTCCATTTCCACCAGCAACTGGTTCAGCGTCTGTTCCCGCTCGTCATGACCGCCGCCCAGACCCGCCCCGCGGTGCCGGCCAACTGCATCGATTTCATCGATGAAGATGATGCAAGGCGCATTCTTCTTACCCTGCTCGAAGAGGTCGCGGACCCGGCTTGCGCCCACACCCACGAACATCTCCACGAAATCCGAACCCGAAATCGAGAAAAACGGGACATTGCCTTCCCCGGCAATCGCCCGCGCCAGCAGCGTCTTGCCCGTACCCGGAGGGCCCACCAGCAGCACCCCCTTCGGAATCCGCCCGCCCAACTTCTGGAACTTCTGCGGCTCACGCAGAAATTCAATGATCTCCTGAAGCTCTTCCTTGGCTTCCTCCACCCCCGCCACGTCCTTGAACGTCACCTTCTTCTGCTGCGAACTGTGCATCCGCGCTCGGCTCTTCCCAAAGCTCAACGCCTTGTTGCCGCCGCTCTGCATCTGCCGCATCATGAAGATCCAGAACGCAATCAACAGGATGAAGGGCACGGTGTTGAGAATGATCGCCGTCCAGTTGCCGCCATCGTTCGGCTTGTACGTCACATTCACGTTCTTGTCGAGCAGGAGCTTGTACACATCCTGGTACGCCGGCGGAACGTTCGTGCGCAGCTCGCTCGTCTTGTCGTCCTTGAACGAGCCTTTCACCTCACTGCCGGTGATCGTCACCTCGCGAATCCGCCCCTGATCCACCTGGCTCATGAACTGCGAGAAGCTCAACTCCTGGTTCATGCGGTTGCCGCCCGTTTTGACGACGTTCCAGAGCAGGATGACCACGCAGATCACCACCACCCAGAAAATTGCTGTTTTTACGTTCGAGTTCATTCCCTCTCCCGCGCGAACCGGCCCCGAAGGACCAGACTCCACGCTATTGATACAGACGCCGCAGACTCTGCTTTTGATTCACTGCGCCCCTGCTCAACCTGGTTGTCCGGTGTGCCTCGTCGGAGGCCCTCCATTTCACACTGCCTTCATTATATAGAGACATTCGGGTTTTCGCTGAGAGAAATGCACCCCGGCCATCCCGAAGCCCGCCCCGAGATCGGAAGAGCGTCGTGTAGGGAAAGAGTGTAGATCTCGGTGG